>Ga0182015_10001464_pt1 | contig 31067 bp, 27 predicted proteins | sample 712P3MmetaG_FD_120478 | JGI IMG/M metagenome (GOLD analysis project Ga0182015, IMG submission 120478) | Permafrost microbial communities from Stordalen Mire, Sweden - 712P3M metaG | ecosystem: Environmental > Terrestrial > Soil > Wetlands > Permafrost | place: Sweden: Stordalen | collected... | reverse complement strand
CCTGACTCAAAGGGTTTTGCCGCGAACGGCTTTGAAGAGTATGGCCTGTCTCCAAACGGCTTAGCTCCAAATGGCTTCGCCCCTGTCGGTTTGGCGCCGTACGTTCTTCCTGCTGACGGGCGGCCCTCGCCGCTTGGCCCGCGGCCAAATCTTTCTGGTGGGCGACTGGATGGGCGTGTGTTGGGGCGATAGCCTGCACCTGCCGACCGTGGAGCGTCCGACGAACCCGTGGGTCGAAACTCTCTGCTGGGCGGCCGAGACGAACCAGCAGGCCGATCTGTCTCGAATGACCTCTTAGGACGATAGTCCTTAGGGCCGGCCGCTGGGCGCTCTTCAAACGACTTGCTCGCGAAAGGCTTGCTTGCAAAAGGCCTTGCCGGGCGCGGACCGCTTGGCCTAGGTGAAACTGTGGGCAACTGCTTTGCATCAGCAGCATTGCGCCGGCGCAGTTCCTTTGATTTGGGGGTGCGGAGTGTGCCGTCGGCCGCTTTGCGGAGGAGTTCCAACTCGCGGGGATCGAGTTCGCGCAAATTGCCGGGCTCCTGATCCAGGATCAACGGACCGTAGCCAACGCGGCGGATCTTTTCCACAAAGTGCCCGACCTCCTCAAACATCTTGCGCAATTCGCGATTGCGGCCCTCGATCAGGACCACTTCGTACCAGGGATTGTCGCCCTGGCGGACCTGACGGATGCGGGCCGGCGACGTGCGTACCTTCGCAGAGCCGGGCTTACCGCGCTCAATCGCCACACCTGAGCGAAGCATGTCTAGCTCGCCTTCGGTAGGAATGCCCGCAACCTTTACGAGGTAAGTCTTCTCCACGCCGGCTGCAGCCCGTGTGAGCCGATTGGCGAGCTCGCCGTCGTTGGTCACCAGCAGCAGCCCCTCGCTCATATAGTCGAGGCGGCCAACCGGATACAGGCGCTCATGCATCTTGTCAAAGAACTGCATCACGGTGGGGCGGCCTTCGGGATCCTTGACTGTGGTGACAAATCCCCTTGGCTTGTTAAGGACAAAATAGCGAAGACGCTCAGCGCCCTGAAGAAGCTTTCCATCCACGCGAATGTGATCCCGCCCGGCATCGGCTTTGGTGCCCAGCTCAGTCACAGTCTTACCGTTGACCTGGACGCGGCCTTGCTCGATCATCTCTTCAGCTTTGCGTCTGCTGGCAACACCGGCCTTGGCAAGAATCTTCTGCAGACGTTCGAGCTTGGCCGGGGGCCTGGGCTTGAATTCAGGCACGCCTTCGTCATCGAGCTCGTCTTCAGTGCCTGCAGCTTCGGCATCTGACTCCGATTTTGAGCTGGCCTCTGCCGGGATGTCTGCCACTGGTGCTTGCGCAGGAGCTTCTGTAGCTTCCACCGGAGGCTCGACAGCGGGTTCAACGGCCACCTGCGCTTCGCCATCGGACAGGTCGCCGATGGGGTCAAGTATTTTGACTTTCTTCTTTCTGGCTTTAGGCTTTGCTTTGACTTCTGCTTTGATGGTTACGGGTTTAAGGACTTCGGCCTCATCGCTCTTCTTGGACTTCTTCACCATGGGGGGAATGCTCGGTTTCTGCCTGCTCGGTAGCCGGAGGCGCAGCAGGCGCTGCCTCTTCGGATGGCGGGGGTTCGGTGCTGGCCGCCGTCTCGGCGGTCGGGGTGGTTGCAGGTAGTGAGTTGAGGGCGATCTCATCTTCACCCTCTTCGTCAATTTCAAGATCCAAATCGAGCGTTGTTGCGTTTGCCGAATCAGAACTGGGCTCGGGCTCGTCGAGCTCGATGCTTGCCAGCTTCTCGAACTCCTCCATCGACGGCAGCTCGGATACATCTTTCAGGCCGAAGCGGAGAAGGAACTCGCGGGTGGTCTTGTAGAGGATGGGGCGGCCGATGACCTGTTTGCGGCCGGCGGTGGCGATGAGCTTGCGGGCCAGGAGTGAGCCAAAGACACCCGACGAATCGACTCCGCGAATTTCGTTCACTTCCGGGGCCGTCACAGGCTGCTTGTACGCGATCACCGCAAGGGTCTCCAGCGCCGGCAGAGATAGCCTCAATGCCGGCTTCAGACTCTTGACGAAGGAGCGCACCGCATCGTGGCACTCGGGTTTGGTAGCCATACGAAATCCGCCGGCGATCTCGCGGATTTCGACGCCATGAATGTCCGAAGTGTATTCGGCGATGAGCTCATCAAGCAGCGTGCGAATCACGGCACGCGCTTCGCGGTCGCGTACACGGGCGATGCGGCGGGCGTCAGCCTCGGCGCCGGCATTGTCTTCAGGTTGGGCAGCATCGGCTTCATCTGCGGCTTCGGCTTCCAATGCTGTCGCGGAATCGGGCTCAACCTCTGACCCTTGCTCTCTCGGAGTCTGGTCTGTAGGAGCCTGTTCTGTAAAAGCCGCCTCAGACGACGCAGGGACGGCTGAGGCGGCCGTCGCGGCTTGGCCGTGCTCCAGTTCTTCGAACTCGCCAGTCAGCAAGGGCAGGTTTTCACTGGTTTGAGTGCCTTGGTCCGTACTCTCCAGGCTATCCAAGGCAGACGCGGCTTCCCGCTCCGCCTTCCAGTCGAGGGCGTCGGTGGCAAAAAGTGCGGCGAGTTGGGCCAGCGTGACCGGCTCCTCCGCGGCGTAGGTGACTGCTTCCAGCTTGGCTTTAAGGCTCATTCGGCTATAGGTACCTCAAGTATGGTACCGGAACTGGGGCCACCATGCTTGCCCACAGGGGTGGCGGGACCGCGCGGAGCAAGAAAAAGGGCGTCCGGTCGGCTCCGGGCGCCCTGAAAGGCAGTTTGAAGGCAGTTTAGTGGGTCATCTGGCTGAAAGCCCAGAAGAGGCTTCCTGACAGCATTGCCGCAGCGGGCAAGGTGAAAACCCAGGCTGCCAGAATATTGCGGATTGTGGACCACTGTAAACCGCTGTGATTGGCAGCCATGGTACCCGCAATTCCTGAACTCAGAACATGCGTGGTACTCACAGGCAGGCCAAAGTTATCCGCCGCGAAGATGGTGAACATGGCCACGAGTTCGGCGCTTGCGCCCTGGGCGTACGTGAGGTGCTCTTTGCCTATCTTCTCGCCGACGGTAACCACGATGCGCTTCCAGCCGACCATGGTGCCCATGCCAAGCGCCAGGGCCACCGCAACCTTTACCCAGGTTGGGATGAACTTGGTGGACTTGTCAACCTTGGCTTTGTACGCTGAGAGGCCTGCGTTCTCCGCGGCGGTGAATGTCGGCTTGCCGGACTTCTGCATGATGCGGATGGCTTCGCTGGTCACGTACATGTCATTGCGCACGTTGGTCTGATCTTTTGGGGGAACAGCTTTCAGTTCCTTGTAGAGAGCGACTTCATGGTTGGTGTCCTCGACCAATTCACGAAGCGCCAGGACCGTATCCGACTGCAACTGCTTTGTGCGGATGTAATCAGTCACTTCGGTACGAGGATCGGCGCCAAGGAGGCCATTCTTGTCGACGTGCGCGTCGAGAATCCTTCCAGCCGTATCCGATGCGACGATGAACTGCTGCACATCGTTTCCGGTGACGGCGTGGTTCAGGGCATACGCCGTGGGGACGGTGCCGATCAGAATAAGCATGATCAAACCCATGCCCTTCTGTCCGTCGTTGGAGCCGTGGAAGTAGCTGACACCGGTGCAAGTCACAATCAGCAGCGCGCGGATGGGCCACGGTGGAGGCGAGCTGTCTTTGGGAGCTTCGTAAAGGGCGGGGTACTTGATCAGCCACTTGGAGAGAATAAACAACAAGAAGGCTGCGCCGAAGCCGACAAGTGGCGAGATGAGCAGGACCTTGAACACCTTGGTGACCTGGTCGACGTCGATGCCCGACGTGCCGTCATGTCCATGCATCAACTGGTTGGCAAGACCTACGCCGATGATTGAGCCGACCATCGTATGCGAGCTTGAAGCGGGCAGACCGAACCACCAGGTGCCGAGATTCCAGATGATCGCCGCAATCAGCAGGGCGAAGACCATGGCGAAGCCCGCGCCGGAGCTGACCTGGAGAATCAGCTCAACCGGTAGAAGCGTGATCACGGTGAAGGCCACGGCGCCGTTGGAAACAAGTACGCCGGCAAGGTTGCACATGCCTGACCAGACCACGGCGATGTTTGGCTCCAGCGAGTGTGTGTAAATCACCGTTGCCACCGCGTTCGCCGTGTCGTGGAAGCCGTTGACGAACTCGAAGCCGAGAGCAATCAGCAACGCGATAGCGAGCAAACTGTAGGCCCAGACGCTCCCGGCCTGTGCACCGCTGAGGTCGCTGATCAGGTGGAAGGCGATAAACCCAAGTCCGACGACCAGCGCGACCAGGACCACTCCAGTGCTGATCATGGCGTGGGACTTCTTCATTTTCTTATCAAGCAGCTCAGCGGCTGGTGGCCGGGTGGGGATAGCTGTCGCCAAATCGGACATGGAGAGACTCCAAACTTTGGGATGGAATTCGGTCCAGCGGTGCTTGGGGAAGCAAGCTCCGGACTCAGCAATGGATATACGAGTCAGATGAAAGGGGTATGAATTGTTGGAGGAATGGGCAGGATCAGCTGCTTTTGCTCACCTTAGGAGATTCAAGCATGCAGCGAATGCGTGGCGAAGCCGGCTAAGATTCGGGCCAGGCGGCCGAGCGGAGAGCGGTCTGCGCCCACACAACCGCGTCAGCGTAGCAAAGGATCAACTGTCTCCGGTTCAGCTGCTGCCGGGCCGGATCAACGGCTGCAACGATCTCGTCGCAGGCCGCCCAGTCGCCCCGTTCATGGAACTCCAGCCATGAGAGAAAGCTACGTTCGGCATTGTCAGTTCCCTGCAGGGCTTCGCAAATCGGGCTGCTCAGCGGCAAAGATGGAATCAATTCCTCTACGGGCAGACAGAGCATAGCGGGCACCAGGCTGAGCATGCCAAGCAGGTACTGTTCGGCCGGTTCAAGAGCGAACAGGCCTGCGGCAAGCTCGCAGAATCGAGCCCGCACCAGGGCCATTTGAAGAATCTCCGGTGGCTGATCGGTGTTCATCTCGCTTAACACCGCAAGCGAAACCATCCGGCGTAGGGCGTCCTCGCCCACGATGAAGATGGCCGCCTCAATTGAGCGCATCTCCTTTTGAATTGCGTAGAGCGGCGAGTTCACCAGTCGAAGCAATCGGAAGGTAAGTGCAGCATCGCGCCTCACCAGCTTGCTCACCTCGCGCACGTCGATTGGATTGTGATGCAGAAGCCTGACGATCTCGAAGTGGAAGAGCCGGTTGGCAGGAATCTTGTGCTTCTTGAGCAGGACAGGGTGGCAGAAGTAGTCCCCTTGAAACAGCGTAAAGCCCTTCGCGCAAGCCTCGCGATAGTCCTCCTGCGTGTCTACCCTCTTGGCAACCAGCACATTCGAGGCGAAGTTCATCTGCTGCAGATATTCGCGTTCTTCGGCATCGAACCGGGTGAAATTTACCCGGACGTAGTCGGCCAGTTTCACTATGGTGTGCAGCTTTGTCTTCTTGTTGAAATCGTCAATCGCAATCCGGAACCCCTGCTTTTTTAGTTCCAGGCAAGCCTCTTCCAGTGCGGGTGTAAACTCCAGGCTCGAGGGCAGCGCCAGTACCGTCATTGCAGGCGCCAGAACATTCACCAGCTTTTCCGTCAGCGCTTCTGCCGTGCAGATCACGTAGGCGGGGAGGCCGTTCGTAAATCGTTCTAGGCCGAAGATGACCCCGTTATCAAGCATGGTCTGCGGAGCCAACTCGCGATCGCCAGGAGCAACCGCGTCGGGAGAATTCCGGAACAGTAATACCCATGCACCCGCCCTTGCAGGTTGAGAATTGGTTGCCGTGCGACATAGCGCACATCGTCTACCCACGCTTGTGGGGTAGCGTCGGTACTAGGCTCCGGTACGATTTCAAGTGGCATGCAGTCTTTTCCCTAACTGTCTATCGGCAGATTGCCGGTCTGAGTTAAGAGGGTTTCAGAGGTTTCTTCAGCAATCGCGCTTTAAAAGTAACGCTGGTTTCCGTCGCCAGTACCGGTTCAACAATTGCCGCACCCAAAAATCACCATCGATCCTGCCGTCGGTCAGGGCTCGTGAAGCGGTACCGTCTTGGCACGTCCAACGTAACGGCCTTAATCAGGCAGTCAACGTACCCAAGGTACCGTCCATTCAATTTCCGGCGCTAGTCATTCAGGATGTTCATGAGGTGCTGCTTCAAGGCACGGTGCGAGCTGGCATGTCCTTGATGAAGATGTAGGAAAAGGCACGCCTGGAGCGGCGGTAGCTCAACAATCGACGCAGCTTGCGCTTCCGAGTGCACTTCTCACCCCACCTTGTTCGTCGGTGGGCTTTCGGTTTTCAGCGAAGATTTAGGAGATCGACCGGAAGAGCCAGTAGAGCAATCCAGAAAGCATCGCGGCCGCAGGCAGCGTGAGGAACCAGCCTGCCAGAATGTTGCGCACAGTTGAAAGATGCAACCCGCTCCCGTTCGCCACCATGGTGCCGGCCACGCCGGAGCTGAGGACGTGGGTGGTGGAGACAGGTAGGCCAAAAACGTTGGCAGCAAAAATTGTCATCATGGCGACCAACTCGGCGCTTGCCCCCTGCGCATAAGCCAGGTGCTCCTTGCCAATCTTCTCGCCAACTGTGACAACGATGCGTTTCCAGCCGACCATCGTGCCAAGCCCGAGAGCGAGTGCTACAGCAACCTTGACCCAGTCGGGAATGAACTTGGTGGCCTTGTCGACTTTGTTCTTGTAGTTCGTGAGCGCAGCATTTTCGTCCGCGGTGAAGGCCGGATTGTTGTTTTTCTGCATCAGGCGAATGGCTTCGCTGGCCACGTACATATCGTTGCGGACGTTTGCCTGGTCCTGCGCAGGGACAGATTTAAATACCTTGTAGAGAGCGACTTCGTGGTTCAGGTCTTCCACCAGCTCGCGCAGCGCCAGTATGGTGTCAGGCTGCAGCTGCTTGGTGCGAATGTAGTCGGTGACCTCAGCGCGGGCATCGGGGCCAAGCAGCGCTGAGTTGTCGACATGGCGGTCGAGAATGTAGCCGGCCTGTTCAGAGGCGGCAATGAAGGCCTGAACTTCCAAGGGGCTGACAGCATGGTTCAACGCATAGGCCGTGGGAACTGTGCCGATGAGGATGAGCATGATCAGGCCCATGCCCTTTTGGCCATCGTTCGAACCGTGAAAGAAGCTGACACCGGTACAGGTAAGAACAAGCAGAGCCCGGATGGGCCACGGTGGAGGCGTGTTGCCTTTCGGAGCTTTGTAAAGAGACGGATACTTGATGAGGCGCTTGGACAGAATCATTAAAAGTGCGGCGGTGCAAAATCCAACAACAGGCGAGACCAGCAGGACCTTGAGGACTTTGATCGCTTGATCCCAGTCGACGCCCGAAGTTCCAGTGCGGATGTTGAGAAGCTGGTTCGCCACACCTACGCCGATGATGGAGCCAACCATGGTGTGAGAACTGGAAGCTGGGAGACCCAACCACCAGGTGCTGAGATTCCACAGAATGGCGGCAACGAGCAACGCAAACACCATCGCGAAGCCGGCGCCGGAACTGACCTGGAGGATGAGATCGACAGGGAGAAGCGTGATCACCGCGAAGGCTACGGTACCCGTTGACGCGAGAACTCCCGCCAGGTTGCACAATCCCGACCATACGACAGCTACGTTGGGTTCCAGCGAATGGGTGTAGATGACGGTGGCCACGGCATTGGCGGTGTCGTGAAATCCGTTGACGAACTCGAAGCCAAGGGCGATCAGCAGAGCCAGTCCAAGAAGAAAATATGGCCAGATCCTGGGGACGGCTACGGTGTCCAAATCTCTTGCGACGTGAAAGACGATGTAGCTGAGCCCGCTGGTCAGTGCCAGCAGGAACAGCACAAGTCCGGCTTTGCTGGATGATTTCTTCTGCTTGAAGTCAAAAGTGGGGGCGTCCTGGGCTGGTGAGCCCGCCGGCATGATTTCAACAAACGTTGCCAAGTGGGCCATTAGAGATTTCCGAATCGGCCGGAGAGATTCCGGTAGCGGCTGGACCTCCAAAAGGAAGGCTTAACAACGGAGTCAGAAAGTAGGGAGACGGGGGATGAAGAGTGGCTGGAAACAGAAGAGCGGGAGAAGTGGGCGTCCATAAAACCCCAACAACCAAATGCTTGCTCGGTTGTTTGCGCGGTGAACCGGTGGGGGCAGGTTCTTCCGCTTTGATTCTACACCGGATACGGGGCCCCCGAGAAAAGGAGGCGTGGACAGGTGGAATTCCGGGATGGAACTTGCCGGGCAGGCAAAGCTTTGGAAGGCTAGTTCCAGGGGGTCACCTGGACCTAGCCTTCTGCTCGTAACATCAGGCAGGAAATGTGCTTATCGCCAGTCGTCCAGGGCGTTCGTGAGGCCCTGGTTCATGACCTGGTCAAAGCCAACATGCTTCTTGATAAAGATGTCTGAAAAGGTGCGGTCTTGCCTCAAAAGCACGGCTTGCAGACGGACCAACTCAAGCAGGGCCAGAAACATAGCCACCAGTGCCCGCTCCGAGCGGGTATGGCTCAGAAGCCGCCGCAGAGCGATAGGCTTGTCCTCCATGGTGAGACGCCGGGCCAGGAACTGAATCATCTGGCCGACGGTCACTGAATCCTCTTCGACGTCCAGGATTGGGCGATTACGGGCTCGTTCAAGGATGTCACGAAAGATGCGAACCAGGTCAACGGTGTCAGCAGCAATCTCGGGCTCGGCGGCATCATCACCGTCAAATTCGCGCAGCCCAGGGTTGGTCCAGGTTGCCGCCTCCAGCATTTGCTTTTGCTGCAGCATTTGTGCAGCGTTCTTGAACCGCTCATGCTCCAACAGGCGGTCCACAAGTTCGCGGCGCGGATCTTCCGCAGCATCGTCGGGGCCAAGTGGCGAGCGAGGCAGGAGCATTTTGCTCTTGATGTGAATCAGCAGCGATGCGGTGTAGATGAACTCACCGGCTACGTCTACGTCGCTGGCCTTCAGCTGGTTCACATAGGCCAGGAACTGCGCCGTGATCTTGGCGATAGGGATGTCGTAAATATCGATGTCCTGCTTGCGAATCAAGTCCAGCAGCAGATCGAGCGGGCCGTCGTAGACGTGGTCGACAAGGACGGAAAAAGGTGAGTCCTCTGAGGCATCGTCCAGCTTCTTCTGGCGGGCGGCAAGCTTGGCCGCAGCCTTTTCGTCAGCGGCCTCAGTCGATGGCTGAAGCTCAGAGGTCGCTCGCGCCGGTTCCTGGGGCTTGATCGGCTCCTGGATCTTGATCGAAACTGGTTCCTCGGGAGAAGCGCCTGCCTGTTCAGCAACTGGCTCTGGCAGAGGCTCCGGAACTGGGGCGCCGCGGGGCGCTGTTTTAGCGATCGCCGATTCGGCGGACTCTGAAAGCCGCTCAGCTTCGGGCTCCTCCTCCGCAGGTTCCGTGGCAATCCAGGGAAGCTCGACAGGGACCTCCGCAACAGGCTGGTCGGATGGCTCGCTGGCAGGGTCGGTCTCAGGAGTCTGCTCGGTGGTCAGTGCAGATTCAGCGGCGATTGGTGGCTCGACAGCGATTTCTGGTTCGGCGATTTGTTCAGGCATGGTGTCAGATTGGACGAAGCACTCGGGCGCGGTCTCAGGCACCGTCTTGGCGGCCTCGGGGACGGGCTCCGGATTGGATACGTGTTCGGTCATTGGGTTCTTGACTTCCAAAACTTGTTCGGGACCATCTAAGATTTCTTCCTCGTGCGCATGGTGTGAATCGATCGAAGCGGCTCTGGCAGGCTTGGGGAAGAGTCCAAATCCTGACCGAATTCCTCCAAAGGCGTAATTGAGCGCCTTGCGTCACGACGGGACGTGCTTTTCGATCATTGACGTTCCCTCGGCGGTTCAGGCCTTATTTTGTTCTGCCTTGCTTATGGCAGAGATGAGACCGACTCCTTTTCATGCAGCGAGCCTGTCATTTTGCCTCCGACTTGCTCATCGGCTTCCTTCAGCGGCGGAAGTCAATTGCATAGCTGTGCGCACATGTTTCATGGTCTGCTCAGCGCGCGTGCGAGCGCGACTGGAACCGTCCTCGAGAATCTCTTCCACCTGCTTTTCCGAAAAAGCGGCGCGGCGGGCCTGGATCGGCCCCAGAATTTGCACCAGGGCATTCGCGGCCCAGCCTTTGCACTCAATGCAGCCGATTCCTGCCGAGCGGCAGCCATCATAAACCTTGGCGAGGGTCTCCGGCGTCGAAAAAACCTTGTGCAGATCGCCGACCGGGCATTTGTCCGGGTCTCCAGGGTCTGTGCGGCGAACTCGCGCCGGGTCGGTGACCATGGTCTTCAGCTTCTGGCGAACGACCGGCTCCGGATCGGTCATCAGGATGGTATTGCCGTAGCTCTTTGACATCTTGCGTCCGTCCGTACCTGGGAGCTTCGGCGAGGGAGTCAGCAATACCTTCGGTTCGGGCAGCACGTCTTTTCCGTCGAGTTGGTAGAACTGGTTGAACCGTCGTGCAACCTCACGTGTCAGCTCGACATGGGCCGTCTGATCATTGCCAACAGGAACAAACTGCGGCTGATAGATCAGGATGTCGGATGCCATCAGGAGCGGATACCCGAGAAAGCCAATCGTCGAGAGGTCTTTGCCCGTGAGGTTCTCCTGCTGCTCCTTGTATGTAGGCACGCGCTCCAGCCAACCGAGAGGAGTGATCATGCTGAGCTGCAGGTAGAGTTCGGCGTGTTGCAAAACCTTGCTTTGCTGGAAAAGAACGCTGCGGTTGGGATCGAGACCGGCGGCAAGGTAGTCGAGCAGCACATCCTTGGTGTTGGGAACAATCTGCGACGGGTCAGCGTAGTCGGTCGTCAGCGCGTGCCAGTCGGCGATGAAGAAATAGCACTCGTACTCGTCTTGCAGCTTGACCCAGTTGGCCAGGGCGCCCATGTAGTTGCCCAGGTGGAGCTTGCCGGTAGGGCGCATGCCGCTGAGGACGCGGGCTCGGGTAGATGAGATTGCGGGTTCGGGCATTGTTTCAGTCGATTCCGGGGAGTGCCAAGGGAGTACGGCCTCTTTCTGAGCGAAGCCTCAAAATGGGCACATTCCATTGTAGCGGGAGGTGCGGCGCTGCGGACTCCGTGGCCAAATTCGCTGCGGCTACAAATGGTAGAGGGCCGTGAATACCAGTCTCAGAGCCGGAGTAAGCAGCGCTCGCATAATATATCCGCCCACAAAGATCATCAGCAGGTAGCTGATCCAGCCGCCAATCCGGTCATAGACCTGGACTGCGTTGTAGGGCAACATGTTGCGGACAAAATGGCTGCCATCAAGGGGAGGAATGGGAAGCAGATTGAAAATGAAGAGTGAGAGGTTAATCAGAATTGCAAGGGTGCAGAGCATGACCAGAGGCTGGGGGGCAAGGTCGCCGCCCGGACTCAGGGCGCCAATGAAGGACGACAAAACGACCAAGCGCCCGTTTGGGATGGCAAAGATCATCACAACCAAAACAGTAAAGGCTGCGAGAGCGATGAGCAGATTCGAGGCGGGACCGGCAAATGTCGTCAGGTTGTCGTCGCGGATGATCTTGCGAAAGTTCCTTGTCATTACCGGTGTGGGTTTTGCCCAACCTACCAGCATGCCGCCAAAAAAGCTTAGCCCAAGGAACGGTCCGAAGATCATCAGCCCGGGGAACAGCAAGGTCCCGATCGGGTCCACGTGATACATGGGGTTGAGGGTGACGCGTCCTTGCATGCGGGCGGTCTGGTCACCCAGCAGTGAAGCTGTCCACGCATGTGCGCACTCATGGACGCAAAGAGAAAAAATGAGGATGACAAACTCGAAGACGGCCTTGATGAAGTCGGACTGTTGCAAACTTGCTCTCCATGGTTCAGAAAACTCAGGGTAGCATGGACGCGCCGTGCAAAGAAGCGCGCCAAGGTGGGAACAAAGGTGGGGTCGATGCTGTCTAAAGTTATATGCTTCCCCCGGTTTCGATTTAGGAAAGAGGAACGGTGTGCGGCGGTGGATTGCGTGGATTTGGCTTTCGTTGGCGGTTGCCGGCCTGACGTCTTTGAGGCTGGGTGGGGTGCACGCTTCAGCACAGCAGGATGAAGCCTCAAGAGCGAGTGCGCTCTGGGGAGAAGGAAAACGTCTCGACGCGTTGCCACTCTACGAGGACTTGGTCAAGACCTATCCGAAAGAATGGATGTATGCCGAACGGCTAGCAATTGCCTTGGGCGTAAAGGCCGAGATGGCCACCGACCCTGCCGAAGCCAAGGCGTTCGTGACACGCGAGCGCGACACCGCCAAGCGCGCAGTGGAGTTGGGCGATCCCAACTACTTTGTGCAACTGATGACCAAGCTCGATCCAGATGCGCCCCTCAAGGTAGCCCCGGGCAGTCCTGCGGAATCGCTGCAGCAGGAGGCAGAAAAGGCCTACGGGACCGGGGATTTCGCGACCGCCCTGGCGAAGTATGCGGCGGCTGCGGAGGCCGATCCGAAGCTCTATGAGGCTCCCCTCTACGCGGGTGATACCGCATATGCCCAAAAGGATCTGAAGACAGCGGCCAAGTGGTTTGCGCGGGCGATTGCGGTGAATCCGAATCGCGAGACTGCTTACCGCTACTGGGGCGATGCCCTGTATCGGCTCGGGAACGAGCCGATCGCGGCAAAGGAGAAGTTTCTCGACGCGATCGTGGCCGAGCCCTACAACAAACTGGCCTGGCAAGGGATTCGGCAATGGGCAGAGGTGGAAAAGGCAGTGGTGCTCTCGCCAAGAATTAACCTGCCTGCGGGGCCGGTGGCGGACGCCAAGAATCCGAAAAACATCACCATCAATATCGATCCAGGTACCACCGATGACAAGAAGCATCCGGGATCTTCTTCGTGGTTGATGTACTCACTGATTCGTGCCGGATATCAAGGGGACAACTTCAAGAAGAATTTTCCGGATGAGAAGGTGTACCGGCACACATTGAAAGAAGAAGATGCCGCTCTAAGCGGGGTAGTGACTGTACTGAAGGAAAGAAAACTCAAGCCGGAAAAGCTGGATGAGAGCTTGCGGAACTTGTTGGAGGTCAGTGATGCTGGCATGCTGGACTGCTGGATTCTGATCGACGGCGCCGATGACGGAATCGCGCAGGATTACGCCGCTTATCGCAATGAACATCGTCAGCTATTGCACGATTATCTAAAGCGTTTTGTCGTGCACGGCGGCGTGGATTAAGTCGCGGCTGAGCCGCACCTCACTTGCCATCAGACGGGAAGCTGCCCACGGCCTCGCCGGGAGCAACGGTGTGCCCCGCCAGCACAATGGCGTGACTGGCAATGAGTGCGCCGGGGCCGATGACGGTGGGCACAAGCGTGACCTTGTCGAAATCGTCCGGGCTGTGGGTGTGGGAGTAGATGCGGGCGAATGAGCCAATCACGGCGCCCTTGCCGATGGTGATGCCGCCACGGTCGCTGAGCAAGGCTCCCTGGCGGATGGTGACGCCGTCGCCAATAGACAGCTTGTATCCGTAAGTCAGGTCGACCCCATGGTAGATCTTGACGCCTGTCCCCATGTGGGCAAAGATGTGGCGTCCTAACATGCATCGGAAGCGCAGGCCCAGCCAATGGTTCAGGCCAACCGGCGAGCGGTCAAACATTTGCCAGAACCAGAGCAGAGGTTTGCGCTCGTTAAATCGCTCGCGATCCACGTCGGCAAAGTGGCCGGACTCAAGGGTCACGTTTTCAGGGTCCAGCGAGAGGCTCACCACATTTCCAGGCAACTCAGAGGTCAGGGTAAGGTTGAGCTTTCCTCCGTGCGGCCGGCCTAGGTACAGCTGGTAAAGCTGGTCGCGCACAATCTCGGAGCGCCGCTCAGCAGAGCTGTGCCGGGCGAACTCGTCATCGAGGAACTGGAGCCATCGACGGTAAACCTCTTCCGCCTCAGGCGCGGGATGTGGGACACTGCTCGGAGTGGTTGCCATACGAATTGGACGATACACCAAAGGGGCAGGATGCATCGAACCTGAACCTCAAATAGCCTGGGCAAATGCTTGACCATCCTCGTGCTTGCAAACTCATTCGAAATCCAATGTTGGCGAAGTTCTCAATCCAACGGGGGATGCGCGGCCTTGAGCCGTCTGGATAGGATATCCGGACGATGCGGACCGAGCAGCAAGCCGGGCGGCAGATGGGGGTGTGGGCGGCAACGGCCGTCGTCACCGGCGAAGCCATCTCCCTGGGCATCTTTCTTACGCCTGCAGGAATGGCAAAGTCGCTTGGCTCTTCGGCGCTGCTGGGTGCGGTCTGGTGCGGCATGGCGGTCATCACTCTTGCCGGGGCCCTCTGCTTCACTGAACTGGCGGTGCGGTTTCCCCAGGCAGGTGGCGAATACGTGTATCTCCGCCAGGGGTTTGGGCGGCGAGTCGCATTTCTTTATGGATGGATGGCTGCTGTGGTGATGTATCCCGGCGTGGCGGCGGCGCTGAGCGTGGGCACGGTGCCGTATGTGCAAGCGCTGCTTCCTCTGCCTGCGTGGCTTGTTAAATCCATGCCGGCCCTGATACTGCTCGCGCTGGGAGCAATGAATTATTTCGGCACGCGCGTCAGCAGCGGTGTGATGACCGCGCTGAATTGGTTGAAGATTCCGGTGCTGGGTGGTTTGGTTGTGTGGGCTCTGGTTTCAGGCCATGCGGCGGCCATCAAATTGGCGCCCTTCATGGAGCGCCGTGCTGGATCCGATCCACTGGTGGGCGCCGTTGCTGGTGCGGCGATCAGTGCGTTTTTCTGTTTCGGTGGCTGGTGGGAGGCAGGCAAGATCGCCGGCGAGGTGCGCGATCCGCCGCGCACGCTGCCCATTGCATTTACGGGCGGCGTGCTCGTGGTGACGGCGATCTACCTGCTGGTGAGCTTCGCGTTTGTGGCTGTTGTGCCGATGGAGACAATTCAAAGCAACACAGCTTTTGTGGCACAGTTTGGCATGGCCCTTTTTGGTGAGGCAGGTGGGCGGATCCTGTCGGCTTGCGTAGTGCTTTGCGTCCTCGGCGGCTTGATGGTGCTCAGCATGGCTGTCCCGCGCGTCACCTACGCTCTGGCTCGCGAAGAGAGCGTCGATGGCCAGGCAAGTCCGCTGTTGGTTTTTGGACGACTCCATCCGCTGTTCGGTACTCCGGCGAATGCGGTCCTGCTGCAGACGGGAGTGGCGCTTGCGGTGCTGGGAATCGGCGCATTTGATCGCATCCTTGCCTTCATCATTTTCTCCGCAGTGGTGTTTCTTGCTCTAACCGCAGTCACTCTCTTTCGTGTCGCTGAGCCGGTGCAGCGATGGTGGTATCCGCTGGCGCCGGTTGTATTCCTGATCGGCAGCGGAGTGCTTGCCGCAATGCTGTTATTGCACAGCCCCTGGCCCTCCCTTCTGGGAGCCGCAGTTGTTCTGGCTGGACTGCCAATGCGCTGGCTGCTGGTCCGCGGCGACAGAACAGCGCAAGTTGCTTCCGCAGAGACGTCGCTTTCCTGATTTCACATAATGGAGGATTTCCCTATGCCCCACATCGCACTTCCCCCTGATTTGCCCGGCATTCGTGGTGCAATGGCCTTTCGGCCTGAGACCGCGCGTCCATTAAACGAACTCGTTGAGGTTCTGCTGACTGGCCCCAGTACGCTGAGCCGCGGAGAACGCGAACTCATTGCCACCTATGTCTCCAGCCGCAATTGCACTCACTATTGCCACAGCATCCACGGCGCCATTGCTGCGGCTCACCTGGGCGGCAATGAGGCGCTGGTCAAGCAAGTGAAGACCGACTTCATGCAGGCTGCCGTCAGCCCCAAATTGAAGGCGCTGCTCACCATCGCTGGCAAGGTGCAGCAGGATGGCAAGCTGGTAACAACCTCTGATGTCGAGTCTGCGCGCAGTCTTGGCGCCACCGACCTTGAGATTCACGACACGGTGCTGATTGCCGCGGCGTTTTGCATGTACAACCGCTATGTGGACGGACTCGGCACGGATCAGCCGGACGATGAGGCACTCTACCGCGAGCGCGGAAAGCGTGTGGCTCGCGATGGCTACGTCATGGTCAGCGCAGAGTATCTGGCAAGTCACGCAGGCGCAGCGCACAACGGAGGGAAAGATGCCGCACATTGACTTGCCGGAAGGTTATCCAGGTATCAGCGCCGGGTTTACCTATCGTCCTGAAACCGCAAAACCCATGCGCGAGCTGGCGCACGTGCTGCTTCATGAGCCCAACTCGCTCACACCGGGCGAGAGAGAGCTGATTGCCACCTATGTCTCTTCACAGAACAACTGCCACTTCTGCCAATCAAGCCACGCGGCGGCCGCCACATGCCACCTCGGCGACGGTGCAGTGGTTGAGCAGGTGAAGGCGGACTTCATGACCGCGCCCGTGAGCCCAAAGCTGAAAGCGTTATTGGCGATTGCCGGGAAGGTGCGGCAGGATGGCAAGCTGGTCACCAGGGGTGACGTAGAGGCGGCGCGCAAGCAGGGTGCGACTGATGTCGAGATCCACGATACGGTGCTCATTGCCGCTGCGTTCTCCATGTTCAACCGCTATGTGGATGGGCTCGGCACCTGGCAGCCGCGCGACGAAGCGATGTATGCGCGGATGGGCAGGCACCTGGCGGACGAGGGATACAATGAGCCTTCCATTCGCCAGCCGGTAGTGGCTGATTAAAGCAGGGCCTTCAACGGAGAAAAAGGGGATGAGCCGCAGCCCGTCCCCTCTTGTTTGCCGAACACTCAACAATCCCGCGCTACTTGCGCCCCTGGTGGGTCGGCGGTTTGCCGCCGGCTTTCTTGATAGCCCTCTTGGCGGCGATGGCGTGCATCTCTTTGCCTATGCTCGATTGGTTGATGGCGAGTTGCATGACAAGATTGATGATGTTCCCCGTGCCCCAGTAGAGCGCCAACCCTGAAGCGTAGCGCCACAGCATGAACCCGAACATCGCCGGCATCATGAAAGCCAGCATCCGGCGCTGAGCCGGATCCTGGCCGGGCGCAGGCGTGATGTATTGCGTAAAGAACATGCTGATGATGATCAGGATGGGCAGGATATGCAGCGGGTCCGGCGTGGAAAGATCCTTAAGCCAGAACCAGTGCGCCTGCCGCAACTCCACCGTATTCTGCAGCACGCGAAAGTAGGCAAAGAACAGCGGCATCTGGATGAGCATTGGCAGGCAACTGCCATACATGTTCACGCCTTCGGTCTTGTAGAGGTCCATCATCTCGGCGTTCATCTCGGCCTTTTTAGGGTCCGTTGCTTTGAGATGGGCGTAGCGCTTCTTCAGCGCTTCAACCTTGGGCTGGATCCTCATCATCTTCAACGAAGACTTCATCATCATGAACCGCGTGGGCAGCATGAGGAGGTTAAAGATCACGGTGACCACGATGATCGCCCATCCCCAGTTTCCGACGCCGTGTTCATCCAGGTACCGAAGCGCCAGGTAGAGCGGCTTGGCAATGATGGTCAGCCAGCCAAACTGGATCAATGGCTCGAGCGTTTGGCTGCTGGGCTTGCCATCGCTGCCGGTTACATGGATGGAGCTGAGCACATCCATCGACTTGGGGCCTGCATAGAGGCGAAGGCGCGTGAAGCCGCTGGTGTCGCCCACGGCCAGTCCCAGCACGTGCGCCGGCTTCTTCTCGCTGTTGGGATCGCTCAAATCGCCGGGCAGGTCGACCGTGTTGTGCAGCGTAACCACGGTGGTGCGTTCAGGAATGTCCGGCAAAAAGGCCGATACAAAGTAGAGATCGGTGATCGCCGCATAGGAGTAGGGCTGGTCGAAGGTGGCATCGTTACCAACCTTTGTGACGGCGAGCGTGTCCTGCTTGCCGTCGACAGACCACGCCAGTGTTGACAGAGCGGATGTCCGTATCGCCGAACGTGTCGACGAAGAGGGAAGAAACTCCTCCATGTCACCCAGAGCCGAGGGCCACGAGATGAGCGCACGTACCGGCGAACCGTTACGCAGCACCTGAGTCTCGACAGTAATCACGTAGCTTGCGTCAAAGCGGACCGTCTTCACCACGTCCAGACCGTCGCCAGCGTAATGGAAAGTGAGAGCGCTGGTTTCAGGCGCGATTGCGTTACCGGTGGCAGAAGGCTGCGGGCCCGTAGCCGTCACTTGATAGAGGGCCTGGTTCAACTGCGCGGTCAGCGCGGGCTCATACGTGAAAAACGACAACGGGAGGCCGAACTTGGCTGCAGTCTGCGGCTGGACCATGTCGAGTGGCTTGCCGGCCGAGTCGTTGTACTTTTTCAGAATCCAGTGCGTGGCCTGCGCGCCTCGATTGGTGAAAACAATCTTGTATTGTTCGTTTTCAATCGTGGTTGCCGTCTCCAACTGAGCGGCCACTGAGGGAGTTGACGAGAGCGTTTGCGCGGAATTCGTGGCCGGCTGCGCCGGGCCTGGCTGCACAGATGCGATTGGTGCAGCAGCCTGGGCCTGCTGGGCTTGTGGCTGGTTGGCAGGCGGAGCCGCGGGCGGTGTGGGCTTGAAAAAGTACTGGTAGCCAAGCAAAACCACGAGCATGAGCATGGCGAAGATCATGGTGCCGCGCATGTCGCCGCCACTACCGCCGCTGCCGCCGCCGGAACCCGGCGTTTGAAGATTGGGATTGCGAATTTCGGGCAAAGGATACGTCCTGTTCGTTGGGGCCTGCTAGCGCTACTCAGGCGGATGGCGAGCCGTCAGGCTCCCGCTGTTCTTATGGTAACGGTTCGTGGGGAGGAATGGGTTGACACTGAGTTGATCGGCTCGGCTTCGGCACCCTGGATGGGACATTATCAAGGCCGCCGCGCCCGAAAGGATTGCAGCGAAGCAGTCTCCAGATTGCCATTGCCCCTCCCCGCAGAGTTCCGTGCGTGGCAATGGCGATCGAAGCATATTCAGAACACGTGGGCACGTAGCGGCAGCCGCCGCTGGGGTTCAGCGAATGGAGAGCCGGGGAGAGCCATCGGCGATAAAAGACGAGACTCGCAAGCAAAAGGCGATTCATAGTTCGTGCTTGACCAGAGTGACCTGCGTGGCCGGCGACGGAGCCTGGGAAGTCGCCATTTTTGCCGCTTCGGTCTTTGCCTGATGAAGGATACGCACAATCTCGCCTTCAAGTTTCGCAAATTCAATAGTCAGAAGGATGCGGCGCGGATGAAAGATGAGATCGTAACCCTGAGGCAGTGCGTCACGGTGGCGGCGTAGGGCCTCGCGAATTCGGCGCTTGATGCGATTGCGTTCATGAGCTTTGCCAAGGACTTTGCCGGCAGTGATTCCAACGCGTGGCATTGATGTCTGAGCAGTGCCGCTTGCATTCTGCGGCGCCAGAAACCAACTCATAGAGGAGGACTGCCGTTTGCGGCTGGCGGCGTAGGCGCGTTGATAGTCGGCGTGCTTCTGCAGCCGCAGTCCTGACAGCGACTGGCGCTGAACGCTGCCGCGGGAATCATTAGAGGATGAACGCAGGATTGAGCGTGTGTCAGGGCTGGAAGGGATGGTCATGGTAGTGCCGGAATTCGTTTTAGCCGGAAGAAAAAATGTTCCAGTTTCTACCCGGCTTCAATAGAACGGCAGGCAATGCCTAGTCGCGGAAGCCTGCGCTCACGGCCACGCGGACGCGGCCAATGGCCCGACGGCGGCTGAGCACAGCGGCGCCGGCCTTTGTCTTCATGCGGGCGCGGAACCCGTGGGTTTTCACGCGCTTGCGGCGGTTGGGTTGAAATGTGCGCTTGGGCATGGAAATGCGCTCCTGTATCCTCGTGAAGATTTATGCCTTGACGGCAAGTTCTAAGTGTATCGCAGGTTGGCTCAGGAATCCAGTCCAGACCACCTGCGTGCCTTCCGTAAAGAGATGCGCAACATCAAACGATAAGCCAATTCTTTACCCGAATTTTTCTCATCTAAGGCTAACGACGGCTCGAGAGAACGTGGTCTTCGCTCTGCCCTTTCGCGATTCGGGCGCCTCTTGAAGGTAGTTTCACCAGCCTTGGTGCAACTCTTTCGAGCCTGCAGAAAGTTATGTGAAAGAGTGATTGCAACGACCGCCAAATGTGCTACTATCGGGACCGTTCACGAAAGTCTCCAAGCGTCCCACGGAACGGTTTTTATTCGCGCCCCGGGCTCATATCCAAAGGGCACACAAACGGAATCCAGGTGTTCGGCAGACAGCGGTCTGACGGTGAGCAAATGCTCTCCGCCACCAGAGAACCGTTGCCAAAACCCGGAGGATTAACCGAACTGGCACCACATAAAGTGACGCAGGCAAGGAAAAGCTCGATGGCATTTGCAATTTCGCCGGCTACGGCACTCAACCCCTGGCTCCAGATTCTCGCTGCTCTGGAAAAGAAGGTCATCCGCCAGTCATTTGAGACATGGCTCAAACCCACGCGGTTCAGTCACGCGGCAGGCCGCACGCTTTATGTGCGTGTGCCTTCGCCGGAGTTCCAGCACATTGGCGACAAGTATGGTGACCTGATTCAGGAAGCCATCGATTTGCAGTCGCTGGAATTCGACGACGTGAGTTTCGTAACCGCTGAAGAGGACCCCTCAGTTCCGCCGCAGAGACGGGATGGGGGCTTTGGCCCAGTGGCAGCGCACGCGCCCACCGCGCCACACACCGCTCCCGCTCCGCGCTCCCCAGAACAGGGCCGCTTCGACTGGTCGACTGCGGCGCAGTTGAACCAGCGCTATACCTTCGACGCCTTCGTCATCGGCAATGGCAATCAGTTTGCGCGTGCGGCCTCTTTGGCTGTGGCTGAGCGGCCCTCGCGGGCCTACAATCCGCTTTTCCTGTATGGCGGCGTGGGCATGGGCAAGACCCACCTGATGCATGCAATCGGGCACGAAGTGAAGCGTCGCCAGCCCGTGGCCAGCATTTGCTACGTCTCCGCGGAAAAATTCACCAATGAGATGATCACCTCGCTGCGCAACGATCGCATGACCAGCTTTCGCGATCGGTTCCGCACGGTGGACGTGCTGCTCATCGACGACATCCAGTTCATCGCTCAGAAGGAGCGCACGCAGGAGGAGTTCTTCCACACATTCAATGCTCTCCACGAGAGCATGAAGCAGATTGTGATTGCATCGGATCGGCCGCCGAAGGAGTTGGCGGAGATTGAAGACCGCCTGCGGTCACGCTTCGAGTGGGGCCTCATTGCCGACATTCAACCGCCTGATCTTGAGACGAAGGTCGCCATTCTCCAGAAGAAGGCTGAGTCCGAGCAGGTGCAACTGCCCACCGACGTGGCACTTTTCGTGGCTTCGAATGTGCGCACCAACGTGCGCGAGCTTGAAGGCGCTCTGGTGCGGCTGATCGCATGGTGCCAGTTGAATCGCATGGAGATCACGCTTGCGTCGACCCAGCAGTGCCTGAAGCAGTTCATCGACATGCAGGTCCGCAAGATTACCATCGAAGCCATTCAGCGCGCCGTGTCTGAGCAATTTGGGATGCGTGTGAGTGACCTCAAGCAGAAGAACAACTCACGCAACGTCGTGGTGCCCCGGCAGATCGCCATGTACCTGGCCAAGCAGATGACTGAAGCCAGCTTGCCTGAGATCGGCCGTCAGTTCGGCAACAAGCACCACACAACCGTGATGCATTCCATCAGCAAGATCGATGAGTTACGCCGCGCCGACAAAGATCTCCACCGCACGCTGAACAAGCTGCAGGAGCAGTTGAACGGATAGAGAAGCGGCGAGTCAGAAAACGGAAGGGCCCACGCCTGAAGAATCCAGACGTGGGCCTTTTCATTGCGGTCAGAATTGCGTCAGGCTCAAAACATTCTTGTCAGGATCGTGAAACCAGGCCACGCGGGCACCGCTGGGCGTGGTCCAAATGCCCAGCGGGTCCTTGTCGTTCATTCCGGGAAAGCGCAGAAATACAACCCCCGCCGCGGTCAGTTTTTCGACGGTACTCTCGATTGATTCCACATACCACCCAAGCACCGTGAATGGATGCGGGCTGAACTCGTGCACCGTGGTCACTCGCAGCATCGTTCCGTTGGCGTCGAAGACCAGCGCGAACGGCGCCTCATCGGCCAACAGCCGCAGCCCCAGCACATCTTCGTAGAAGGCGCGTGCCTTCACAGGATCAGTTGTAGGGGCGAAAGCTACAAGCTTGCCCGACCCGAGGATCGATTCCTTAGCCATCACTCACCGTACCACGCATGCTGCTTCCGTTCTCGTCATTTTGCGCTTGGCCCGCTCATCAGGTCCACAAACATTCTCTGGAAGCGCGGAAGATCCAGGTCGAGCTGTGCGTGGACGAGGCGTACGCCTGTCGCAGGCTTGAACTGTTCGGTCCAGGTAAGCGTGTTGCCGTAGCTGGGGCCGTGGCTCAGGTCGATGTCCATATACACCAGCTTCTCTTGGGTGATGAGCGTAGGGTCGAGCCAGGCACAGGCTTCAAGTTCATCCCACAGGTAGTAGCGATTCTGGCTCCACGCAGCGATATAGCGAGCTGTGGGTGTTTGAGACTTGCTGATTTCGTCGAACATCTTCTGCGTGAATGGCGCCTTCAGGGAGATATCGACTGTGGTGACATCCACGCGCGGCCAGTCGGCGCGGAGCACGATATGTGTGGCTTCTGGATCGAACCAGAAGTTGAACTCATGCCGCGGGCTGGTTGCGAACTCCGGATCGTCGGTCTGCGGGTTCAGGCTGCTGCCCATCAGCACAATACACTTGGCCAGCGAAGCAAACTCCGGGTCGATGGAGATGGCCAGCGCAATGTTCGTTAAGGGGCCGGCTGCATAAATCGTCACCTCATGAGGATGTGCGCGCACCTGGCGAATAAGGAAGTGGGCGGCGTCTTCGTCGATTGGCTTCAGGGTGGGCATTCCCTCGGGCATGGGCGGAATTTCATACGGTCCATGGAACGGGCGCTTCTCTTCAATCACTGGGGTTACGCCTGTAGAAGTTTCCACAAGCGTTGAGATTCCTCTACCCCATGCACCTAGCCAGGCGACCTTCCCATCCATGGCCGTCGTCAACTGCGTGTCCCGCTGCGTGCGAACCAGTGGAAACACGGCGCCCCTTGCCACGGGTACATTGGCGTGGCCCGTCAGCTCCAGCATGCGCAGCGTGTGCAGGGTCTCCTCGTCGCGCCATGCATCGCCGGTCACAATGGTGATGCCCAGCACCTCAACCTGCGGGGCCTGAAGCAGCGCAAGCATAGCCATCTGGTCGGAGCCGCCAGGCCCTGAGCCGTCCTGATCAATCAGTACCAGTCGCTTTTGTGCCGGACACGCGGCTGCGACGAGAGTGAGGAAAATGAATAGGTGTGCGGGTCTCATTGTTGGGTATTGTGGCATACCTGCAGGCAGATCCGCCTTCTATTTGCCTTGGCCGCAGCCGGGTCAGACTTCAGCCAAGCGTCCCAGTGCGCCGCTCATCCAGCTCAGCAACCCTGCGCTGGGCCGATTCGTGCACCGAGCACATGGCCACCAACCCGACGCACATGGCAGCCATCCAGTACCAGGCCGGCGCCATGGGATTTCCAGTGGTCTTGATCAGCCAAGTAATGGCGAATTGAGTTGAGCCGCCGAAGGTGGAGATGGAAACCGCGTAGATTACCGCGACTCCGCAGGAGCGAATGGACGCCGGGAGAGACTCGGTCAACCAGACAACGGTCGGACCGGCAGACATGGCCGCCAGACTGGCTTGCACAGCGATTGTTGCCAGAAAGACGATAGTGGTGGCGTGGTGCGAGATCAGATAGAAACCGGGCAGGATCAACACCAGCAGCAGGACGCCCGGAATGATCATCATTCGTTTGCGTCCGATGCGGTCCGACATGGCCCCAGTGAAAAGATCAAAGACAACGCCAGACAGTCCCACGACCACCGTGGCAGCGAAGGCAATATTTGCTGTCATGTGCAGCGTGGCAATGGCATACGTAGTCATGTAGTCGCCGATATACGCACCGATGGTTGAGCAGGCGAGCATCATCAGGCCGAAGAGCGCCAAAGGCAAGTAGGGGCGCAGGGGGACGTGTTCGCTCTTGCCGCCGGGCTGCGTATGAAACGTCTCAGGCAAGCTGCGCCGCATCACCAGTCCGAGTGGAACGATGGCCGCACCCACCAGAAAGGCAATGCGCCAACCGAAGTCCTGCAGTTGCTGTTCTGAGAGCACGTTCGCCAGCGAAAATCCAACCAGTCCGGCGATGAGGATGGAAAGGTCCCGGGTCCAGAACTGGAACGCGGTAAAGAACCCGCGCCGTTCGGGGGGCGCCAGCTCCAGCAGGAAAGCGGTTGTAGGTCCTACTTCGCCGCCCAGAGCAAACCCCTGCAACATACGGAAGAACACCACCAGAACTGGCGCGGCAATGCCGATCGTCGCTCGAGACGGGGTCAGCGCAAGCCCCATGATCGCGATACCCATCATCCAGAAGGAGACAATCATCGCCGGCTTGCGTCCCAGCCGGTCCCCCATTCTGCCAATCACAAGAGCGCCGATCGGGCGCGTTACAAATCCCGCCCCAAAGGTGGCAAGTGATGCCAGCAGGCTCGCCGACGGATCGTTTGAAGGGAAGAAGGTTCTGCCTATATAGACAGCGAAGAAGGAGAAGGTCAGAAAATCGTAGAACTCCAGTGCGTTTCCGACCAGGACCGCGGCGATATGACGCACAGGAACCGTTTTGCGCGATCCCAGTGCATCCCCCATTTTGCTGTTATAGCACGGGCGCCGAATTGATTTGCAGGTCGTCCCTACCTGCGCCGATCACGCCCGCCACCCCGCTCAAAGCTCCTCGGCTTCGCCGGTGGGGTCACCGGGAGATGGCTCTTGCCCTCAGGGTAGACCGCAAGGAAGCGGTCCGGGCCTTCGCCTGAGCTGGCCGTCTCCACGCCTTCGATTCCGCGGAAGGCCATATGCATCTGCCGGCGATCGCGGCTGTTCATCGGTGGAAAGGCATACGGAATGCCGGAACTTCGAACCTTTTCCGCTGCGGTTTCAGCCGTCATGCGCAATTGCTGAAGTTGCAGGGCCTTGAAGTTATCCGCATCGAAGCTGATCAGGTCCTGTTCTCGTTGGTCCAGCCGGAGAATCTGTGCCGCGATCGTCTCCAGTGCGCGCAGGAGCTCTCCGTTGTGTTGAATTACCAGTGGGACATCGGGGCCGGCCAACTCGACGCAAAGCTGTGGGGCTGCGGAGCCATCCTCGTGCACTGCGCCGTCGCCGGCACTGATGCGGTACCTTAGGCGCATTCCACCAAGCTTGTTCAGGGTGGAAAGAAATCCGGCGATCTTTTGGGCTGATTGTTGCAGGTCGTCAATTGGCATAACTGAGTAGTATCGCAGAGCCGGGCGGGGGGACGGTAGCCCGAAGCGCCTCGCTCAAACTTCTACAGGCAATTCAGCCGAAAGAATATTCATCGGTGTAAGCGCGCGCTGGCGCATCGAGCGCAAGCTCAGCGAATCGTGCCGCTTGGCCAGCCGGCGTCCATTGTGATCCACCACCAGGCGGCAGTGGTACCAAATAGGGCTGTCAAGGCCAAGAGCCCGGTTCAGCAGGATCTGGCGCGCGGTGGACTTCAGAAGGTCAGCCCCGCGCACTACTTCCGTAATGCCCATCGACGCATCATCGGCCACGCAGGCAAGTTGATAGCTTGGAATGCCATCCCGCCGCCAAACCACGAAGTCCCCAAAGTCTTCCCCGGCAACAAATCGCTGCATTCCCAGGTTTTTATCTTCGAACTCGACCGTTTCTCCATCGGGAACGCGGAAGCGCCAGTTGATTCCATCCGGCGTCTCAATGTCGCTCACGGTGGGTCCGGGCAGTTGCGGCGCTTTGCCTTGCAAGTTTCGGCAGGTGCCGGGATAGATCGGCTCATCGTCGAGCGGCTCCAATTTCCCCGACTGCTGCGGATCGTAAGCTCTGCCTGTGACTCGTTCGTGTGGTGCGCCTAGCGCCGTATCCAGGTCTTTGCGCGAGCATTTGCATGGATACAGGTAGCCGCGGCGCAGCAGTTTTCGCCACGCGGCAAGATAGATGGGCCGCCGCCGGCTTTGCTGGTAAGGTGCGAAAGGCCCTCCCTTGTCGGGACCCTCCTGCCATCGAATGCCAAGCCAGCGCAGGTCATCGATTGCAGCCTGAGCGTATGCAGCCTTGCTGCGCTCCGGGTCCAGGTCCTCCATGCGCATCACAAGCGTGCCACCCGCCTCACGCGCGCGCTGGCTGGCTGTCCAGAATGTGCGCGCATGGCCCACATGCAGGAATCCGGTAGGTGAGGGCGCAAGTCGGCCACGATAACGCGAAGTCGGCGTGGGCGCGATGCTTGCCATGTCCTCAAGTCTAGGCAGCCGGCGGCTCGCCGCATATACAGAGTTTGGTTCCGGGTGACCTGACCGCTAGTCGGAGTCTCCTTCCGCAGCGTCGTCCTCGTGATGATGGTGATTCAAGCTGCCGATCTTCTCCTTCAGGTGGTTGGGATCGACCGAAACCTGCACCACATCCATTTCGTGGCCATCCAGGTCCACCACAAACAGGCCCATCCGGTCACCCTCCGGATAGATGAAGATCAGGGTCTGCTCGTTGCCTTCCCGCTTGGTCTCGCGGATGATCCGCTCCCACCCGGCGCCCAGCTTTTCCTCGACCATGCGGTTCAGTTCATCGCCGTCGACCTGGGCTGTAAAGGAATCGAATTCAGCCACATGCAAGCCGCTGACGCCGCCGTGTGTGGCCTTTGTTGAAACCAGGCTGATGAGGCCGAGAAAGGGAATGCGCGTGGCCCGAACGTGATAGCGGCCCTCAATCGAGTGCACCACGCCGTCGAACCCACCTTCCTCACTGCCGGCCAATACCGCAACCGGAATCAACAGGGCAACCAACACCATTGGAATCAACCAAAGCCGCCTCATTGGTTACCTCCCGTCTTGTCCTTCTCCATTGTTTTCGCTTTTTCCTTTTCCTCACCCTTGCCGTGAGGACTGTGCTGAACGCCGCCGATCGACCCCAGCGCACCCAGCCCCGCCACGCCGTTCAATTCACCCAGCTCGTCCATGCGAATCGGGCCAAGAATCAGCACGATGGTCAGCTCCTTCGGCTCCGCATCCAGAATGAACATGCCGTGCGACTCGCCGTTCACCAACTTGACCATCACGTCGGTGGACTCGTTGTTCTTGCGATCCCGTTCGTGCACCATAGGAGACCATTCACTGGTTTCGAAGTACTTGCGCAGCTGGTCAACCTCATCGGCTGTGAACTGGCCCTCCTTGTCGAACTCGTAGTCGCGGACGTAGATGCCGTCGAGCCCTTCGATCAAATGCTTGGTTGCCGTCTCGTCCTTATCCTTGTTGTTCATCACCTTGGAAGCAAATCCAAGCATGTTCTTGCCCAGCGTGACCTCAGTGACGTTGGAGGCGCGCGCAGCCAACTCTTTCTCGATCGGTGGCGGCGCGGGCAACTGCGAGGATTGCGCAAATGCGCTTGCTCCCACCACGGCTGCTCCCAAAATAAAAGTGATGATTCGGTTCTTCATAAAAGCTTCTCCTTACTCCTGAGGTACGTGGCTGTGGGCCGCGAGTTGCGCATTCATCTGGTTCAGTGCATGAGCGGTAATGCGAAGCGCGGTCAGCACCTGTTGCCGGGCCGCTTCGTCCTTGCGCTGTTCTTCCCGGTTGCGCCATGCAACCCCGCCGGCCAGCGCCGCCACCAGCACAATTGAGGCTGCCAGGCGCTGCCAAATGACGGAGATGGGTTTCGAGCCTCGAGCGCGCCGGCGCTCCATCAGCTTGCTCTTCAACCGGGGCGGCGCTGGCCTGCGCTGCAGGGCCTGACGCAGTTCCCATTCAAACTCTTCGTTGGGTTCAAACTCCACGCATTTGCTCCTTCACTCGCACGTACTCCTTCAAATGACTCTGCGCCTTGGCCCGCAGCAGTTTGAGTCCGCGCTGCAGGTGACTCTTTACAGTTGCCAGAGGCGCTTCAAGCGTGGCTGCAATCTCTTCCGGCGTCAGGTCCTCCTGATAGCGCAGGATCAGTGCCGCACGCTGCGGCTCCGGCAGCGTCGCCAGAAGTTGCTCCAGCCGCACGCCCAGGGGTGACGAGTGATTCTCTGCCTTGACGCTGTGCCGATCCTCCATCTCTACCCACAAGTCCATCCTGCGCACCTTGCGCCGCCGCAGCGCATCCGTTGATCGGCTCATAGTCACGCGGCGAAGCCAGTGGCATGCGTGATCCTGCGAATCGATCCTGCCCAGGTGCCTGTCCAACTCCAGAAAGACATCCTGCGCAATCTCTTCGGCCAGCCCGCGATCGCCGGTCATCCGCCAGGCAAGCGAAAACACCATCGACTGATGTGCGTCCACGAGTTGTTCAAAATCCGGCTGCCAATCGTGGGCCATGAGGTTCGCTTCTACTCTCTAATCCGCAGGAATGCGTGCGCGGGGATGCAAAGAATACGCGAATGCGAAGAAAAAGTTCGATCTATCGGCGCTCAGTGACGCGCATCCAGTGTTTGGACGGGTCAAAACAGATCTGGAACGCTGTGGAACGCAATCCGCGTCGGCGCGGCTTTGAACGCGGTCAGCATCGTCGCTGGGGCCAGCGTGCTCATTCCATATTTATTGTTTAGCTGGTCCATTGCCGCCAGCAGCCGCACCCGGCTCTGCTCGTCTTCGGTGCCATCGAACAGGTTCAGCGAATGCAGCCGATTCGGCACCAACCCGTTCAAATGAACGCCGATAAAGTAAGGATGGTCGTATTGCGGTCCGGCGGGCTTGCTCGCCCACAGGCGGCTCAGCGCCGCAATCAGCGTCTGATTATCCTGACACTCGCTCAATTTCAACTCGCTCTTCCACCCGCGAGTCGGGAGGCCAAAGTTGCTTATCGCTTTCCCCTGGCCGCCCGGAAGCGCATATCCAATAGCCAGCCCGATGTTGCTCGTCCAAAGGCCCGCGGCGCGCAAACGCATAGCCGCCTTGTGCAGCAGCTTATGGGCAACCGCCCATGCCTTTTCCGGCGTGCGCATATCTGGAGCCAGCACGTGCTGATGACTCAGCGACTTCAAGTGCTCGGTCTCCGACATGTCGAAGTCTTCGCCTCTGAGCCAGTGCCACAGACGCTCGCCCCACACCGAGCCCCACAGCTCACCGGCCTGTTCGCAATCCAGGGCCAGCAGCTCTTCCATCGTGCGCAGGCCCTTTTCATTGAGCCGCTTCTCCGTGCGTGCGCCAATGCCCGGCAAGTCGCGCAGGGTCAACTGGCGCAGCGCTTCGGGAAGAATGTCCAACGGCAACGCCACCAGGCCGTCGGGCTTCTCCATATCGCTGGCCACCTTGGCCAGGTAGCGGTTGGTCGCCAGCCCCACTGAACTGCGCATCATGGGTCCTACCCGTTCTTTGATACGTGCCTTCACTTTGCGACCCAGCTCCATGGCCGCCAGGAGTGGACGTTCCCGGCCCATCAGCCGGCAAGCCATCTCATCGATAGAGAGCACGGCTGTGACCGGTAGACAACTCTCCACCGCTTCGACGATGCGATGGTGGTAGCCGACGTAGAGTTCGTGTCGCGCCTCCACCAATGCGATGTCAGGACACATGCGCTTTGCCTCGCCCACAATGGTTCCCGTCTTCACGCCCTGTGCTTTGGCTTCGTAGCTGGCGGCAATGCAGACGGTGGTGTCGGCCATCATGGGAACCACAGCCACGGGGCGGCCGCGCAACTCGGGCCGCGCATCCTGTTCCACAGAGGCAAAGTAGGAGTTCAGGTCGACAAACAACCAGTTCAGCGGGAAGCCTTGAACTCCATCGTTTATCAACTCCTCAATCGGTGGGGTCTCTGGCTCGAGCAATCCCGACCGGGGTGCCAACCCCCCGCAATCCAGATCTTCAGGCCACTCGTCTGGTGGGGCCTGGATTTCCAGGTCAGGTTCGGCCAGCAGGCCATCGCCGGAATTGGAGTCGGTGACCATAGTCATACTATTTTCGCCTTTTATTCCCCACAATACAAGAGGCGACTTCGATAAATCTGCGATGATACACTTGCAGCGCCGGGATAGTGGCGCTTCGAAACTCGAACCAGCAGCCGTGGTGCTGACCGCGGCGTAGTTTTGGAGTCGATTGCGGGTGGCATAGACCTATGCAAAGCCTGGTTCATTGGTTGGCATCGAACGGCACCGTGCTGGCCCTCGCCGTCACGGTCGGCGTAGCCGTGCTTCTGGTTTGTTGCCTGGGCTGCTCGAATTGCCCCGGCCGCGACAAGGACGACCTCTTCCGCCGCCGCGAACTGTAGACCTGAAACTCCCACGCTTTGTTGACTGTTCCGCCTTTTCCTTGCAAGGACACGTCGGTCCTGCCGCCAAAACGGCGACGAATATTCATCGCTTGGGATCCCGGGTCCAATCGGATTCCATCTATAATCGACCTCTCCCACGGGAGCGGAGTGGATTGAATGGCGACCGGGATGCTCCAATCAACTGAGCCATCGAATCTCGCAGACTCCTTGCGCGAGTTCCATACGGAGACGGACCGGTCGCTGCTCGATCTGGTGGACGAGTCTCCGGTTTTGCTCATCTTTCTTCGCCACTTCGCATGCGCTTTTTGTGCACAGACTCTGGACCGCGTTTCGCAGGTGCGGCCGCAGATTGAGGCCAGGGGTGTGCGGCCTGTCTTCGTGCATCTCGGCTCTCCGCAGCGGGCGAAACCTTACTTCGACTACTACAATCTCTCCGATGTTGAGAGGATCAGCAATCCGGAGGCGACGCTCTATCAGCTTCCCCTCTTTGCCTTGTCCCGCACCAACCCGTATTTGCACCTTTTCAATCTGACGGTCTGGAAAGGCTGGCTCCGGGGTGCGATGTTCAAGTATGGAATTGGCATGATTAAGGAAGATGCGGAGCAGATGCCGGGCGTCTTCTTTCTGAAGGAGCGGAAGATTGTCCGCGCCTTTCGCCATCGGACCATTGCCGATGAACCGGATTACTTGAAGCTGGTTGGCGCGGGGTAAGAGGAAAACGTAAGCCGCGGGTGCATCGAAGAGGCCCCCGCGCAGGTGTGTTGTTCCCGGGGTTGGGGACGGATTACCGACAATCCGACGAGCGCCGGGATAAACCGGCATGTTGTAGGGGATGCAAGAGCCCTACAGGAAAGGAAGTAGCGATTCCATCCTGACCTCTAGTCTTGCAGGTGTCATCGCGAGGTGGCGCTTGAAGCGT
>Ga0182015_10001462_pt1 | contig 31087 bp, 32 predicted proteins | sample 712P3MmetaG_FD_120478 | JGI IMG/M metagenome (GOLD analysis project Ga0182015, IMG submission 120478) | Permafrost microbial communities from Stordalen Mire, Sweden - 712P3M metaG | ecosystem: Environmental > Terrestrial > Soil > Wetlands > Permafrost | place: Sweden: Stordalen | collected... | reverse complement strand
GGCAAGACGACGACGCTGTACGCATCGATCGCGGAGCTCGACCGGAGCGCACGCAACGTGTGCACCGCTGAAGATCCCATCGAGGCGCGCCTGCCCGATACCACCCAAGTTCAAGTGAATGTGCGCGCCGGCTTAACGTTTCCGGTGGCCTTGCGATCGTTCGTCCGTCAGGATCCGGACGTCATCATGATCGGAGAAATGCGCGACAACGAGACCGCCGCCGTCGGCGTCTCGGCCGCGCTCGCCGGTCAGACCGTGTTCGCCACCGTGCACAGCAACGATGCGCCGCGCACGATCGATCGGCTCGTCGAACTCGGCGTGGCGCGTCACTCGTTGGCCGCCGCGCTAACGGTGGTCGTCGCCCAACGTCTCGTGCGTAAGCTCTGCACCACCTGCCGCCAATCGGTGGCCGTCCCGGCGCATCTGCGCTCGGTATTTTCGCCCACGATTGCGAAGTGGTTCGTTGCCTCCGCCTGCCTCGTTTGCAATGGCACCGGTTATGCCGGCCGCACCGGCGTGTTCGAGGTGCTCGAAGTCGACGACGCGATCCGTGAGGCGATCGCCGCGGGAGTTCCGAGCGCGACGCTGACCCACGTCGCGGCGGAACGTGACCATCGCTCGCTCTATCATGACGCGGCCGCAAAGATTGCCGCCGGCACGACCAGTTTTAGTGAAGTCGAGCGCGCCGTCGGCTGGTGGGTCCGATGAATGTCGATGCCGTTCGCCTCATCGAACTCATCGCGCTCGCACGGGGACGCGCCGCGACCGATCTGCATGCCGCGGCCGGCGATGTCCCCACGCTACGCATCAACGGTCGCGTGACCACGCTCGACGTGCCGGCACTCGGAGCGAGTGCTCTCGAGTCATTTTTAGAAAGCGTCTTGACGGCCGATCTGTCCCGGCGCTGGAAGACGACGGGGTCCGTCGACGTAGCACGCCGCGCCGGCGTGGGCGCGCCATATCGCCTCCACGCCTACGCTACGATGTCGGGTGCGCGACTCGCCTTCCGCTTTCTCGCGGCGGAAATCCCCGCACTCGACGCGTTGGCCTTGCCGGCGATCGTCGCAACGTTCGCGACGCGCACGAATGGACTGATCGTTTTCACCGGCCCGACCGGCAGCGGCAAGACCACCGCGCTCGCCGCGCTGATCGATCGGCTCAATCGAACGACCGAACGCGTTGTCGTAACGGTTGAAGATCCGGTCGAGTACGTGCACGAGCCGATCCGCTCGGTGATCGCGCATTGTGAGATCGGCAGCGATGTCCTGGACTACACGACCGCGCTCCACGGCTTCATGCGGGCCGACCCGGACGTCATTTTGGTCGGTGAGATGCGCGAGCGCTCGACGATGGAAGCCGTGCTCTCGGCCGCCGAAACGGGGCACCTCGTTCTTTCCACCCTGCACACGATCGACGCCGCGCAAACCGTGGACCGGATCATCGACGCCTTTGCCGGCGACACGCAAGGTCAGATTCGCACGCAACTTGCCTCGACGCTCCTCGCAATCGTTTCACTTCGGTTGGTTCCGCTACGTAACGGCGACGGACGTGTTGCGGCGACCGAGATTCTGATCGGCACCGACGCGGTGCGGGCGATGATTCGCGAGGGCAAAACGCACCAACTGCGCAACGCGATCAGCACGGGGCGAGCCGCCGGCATGCGGACGCTCGAGACGTCGCTCTCGGACTTGGTCGTCCGCGGAGCGATCTCGATCGATGCGGCGCGCCTGGCGGCGAATCGGCCGGCCGAAGTACGCGATCTCCAACGCGCAGCCGGCTGATGGATTTCCACTACACCGCTCGCACCGCGGACGGCGCGATCGTGCGCGGCCGGCTCAACGCCGTCGACCTCGAGAGCGCCGTCGCGGGACTCCGCCGCCGCGCGCTCTTCGTCACCGCCGTCGAGCCGAAGCGTTTCTGGAACCATGAACTGCGCTGGCCGCAGGCCCCGACCGGGTCGAGCCGCGCGCGCGTCGCCTTCTTCCGTTCTTTCGCTACGCTGGTCCGAGCGGGCGTGCCGATGCGCCGCGGCCTCACCGTCGCAATCGAGCGCTGCGGAAACGCCGCACTCGCGACCGCCCTGCGTGACGTCCTCGCCGACATCGAGCGCGGCGATCCGCTCAGCGCCGCGTTCGCTCGCCGTCCGCGTGCGTTCGCGCCGCTGATCGTGGCCATGGTCGCGGCCGGCGAAACCGGCGGCATCCTCGATGACGTGCTGGATCGTATCGCCGGTTTTCTCGAGCGTGATTACGCCCTGCGCAAGAGCGTCGTTTCGGCGCTCGCCTACCCGGCGACCGTGCTCTTCGCGTCGCTCGCGCTCGTGACGTTTCTCATCGTGCGCGTGGTGCCGATGTTCTCGACGCTCTTTGCGTCGTTTCACGTGGCCTTGCCGCTCTCCACGCGCGTGCTGATCGGCATCGGCGATCTCGCGTCGCAGCCGGCATCGCCGGCATTCGTGCTTGGGGCAGCCGCGCTCGTTGCCGGCGGATCCATCGTGACCGGCCGGACGCGCGCCGGGCGCCTGACCTTCGATCGTTTTCGCCTGAGCTTCCCGGTCGTCGGCACACTTTTGCGCAAGACCATCGTCGCCCGCTTCGCACGGATGTTGGGAACGTTGGTTCACTCCGGCATCGAGTTGAGCATTGCGCTCGACGTCGTGCTACCGGTGACCGGCAGTCCCGTGTATGCTGCGGCGCTCGGCAACGTCGCGATCGCTCTTCGCGAAGGTGAGGCCTTGACGCCGCCGCTCGCAGCGACCGGGATCTTCGATCCGATGCTGATCGCGCTGGTCGGCGTCGGCGAGGAAACGGGGATGCTCGACGTCATGCTGCCCAAGGCTGCCGACTACTTCGAGTCCGACGTTGCGGCGGCGATCGCCACGCTCGGCGCGGTCATTGAGCCCGCACTCATCGCCGTTCTCGGCGTCATCGTCGGACTGATCGTCTATTCGGTCTTCATTCCGCTCTATTCCCTGATCGGCAGCGTGTCACAATGAACGAGCGCCAAACCGCCATCACCGCTTATCTCGCGAACCGCTCGCGGGCGAATCGCGATGCCGTCATCGCGGCCCATATGTATCTCTGCAAACGCGGCGCGCGCAAGTTCCGCCGTACCGAGAGCGAGGGTGCCGACCTCGAGCAAGTCGCGGCGATCGGTCTCGTCAAGGCAACCGATGCGTACCTCGCCGAACGCACGACGCCGTTCGAAGCCTACGCTTGGATCGTGATGCTCGGCGAGCTGATGCATTACGTGCGTGACTGCGAAAATGCCATCCGCGTACCGCGCTGGTTACGTTCGCTCGATCGGCGGTACGTCCAGATGTGGGAGTCGCTCGCCGCTCGGCAACATGCCGAGCCGACGCCCGGGCAACTTGCGCGCGCGCTCGACGTCGGCCTCGATATCGTCGAACAACTCCAAGCCCTGCGGCGCGGGTACGCCTCGGAGGCCGACCTGCGCGGCGGCAGCCGCTTCGATGGGATAGCCGCACCGGCGCGCGGCATTTCGCTCGAGGAGCGGCTGACGCTCATCATGGCCGTCGAGGAACTCAACGAGCGCGAGCGCGTCATCGTCCTCGGCACGTTTGGTGCCGGCCTCTCGCAAGCGGAGGTCGCCCATCTGGTCGGACTCTCGCAAAGCCAAGTCTCCAAACTGCTGGCACGCGCGCTCGGCAAGCTCTCACAGAAGGTCGCATAACGCCGCGCCGCCTTGACCCCCACCTGAGACTGCGTGTATACTTCTGTATATACATGAAGACCGAAACCAAAGTCGCCCGGTATGGGAACAGCCTGACGGTTCGCCTTCCAGTCGGCATCGCGCGCGAGCTCGATCTTCGTGACGGCGATCGCGTCACGTTGCGGACCGTCGACGACGGCGTACTTATCGAACGCCCGACGCGTAGTCGCCTGGCTGCCCGCTTGGCGACCGTGCGCGAACGTGAGACCGAAGCCGGCGCGGGCCGCACCATCGGCGCAGAGTCGATCGAGTGAAGGTCCCCGACCGGGGAGACCTCATCGCGCTGGACTTCGATCCTCAAGCCGGCCACGAACAGATGAAACGCCGCCCCGCTCTCGTGCTTTCGCCGGCGGCCTTCAACGACGCTTTCGGACTAGCGTATGTCGCGCCGATCACGACCAAACCGAGGGGCCACGCTTTCGAGGTCGCTCTTCCGGTGCAGTCAAAAGTCAAAGGCGTCGTAATGGTCCACCAGCTGAAATCGCTTGATTGGCGCGCGCGACGCGCCCGCTTAACGGGGAGAGTCCCAGCAAGCACCCTTGCCGCAGTTACGGAAATCATAAAAGACATCATCGAAGCATAATACGCTCACGCCCGGGCACTACTGCGGACACAACGGCCGGACGTGGAGGTATGTGCTCGTGGAACGCAGTGGAGAACGGGGCTTTACGCTCATCGAGCTGATGATCGTCGTTGCGATCATCGCAATTCTCGCCGGCATACTGATCCCGAATTTCGTCAACGCGCGAGCGCAAGCGCAGACGTCGGCGTGTGAATCCAACCTCCGTTCCATTGCGACGGCATTGGAGTTGGTCTACGCCGATCTCCAGACGTACGAACCAAACGGGCAAGCGAACTTCAACGCCGACCCCGCTGATTTTACCAACTCGGCCGGTACGGCATATCTCAACAACACGCCGAGAGATGCTGCCGCAGTCGATCCGACACAGTTCTACACGATCAAAGTCACGGAACAAAGCGGCGGCGCTCCGCCGGCGTACGTCATCACCTGTCCCGGTACGCACGTCGGCTCGACGCTCGCGAAGCTGCAGAAAGCCGGCACGACGGACGGCTCGATGTGTGGGCCGGCGTGCACGTTGACGACGATCACCTATACCTCCGGCACCGGAATGCAAGCGCAGTGATCGATCCCGTAACCTTGGCGGTCGATGCGATCGGCCGCGGCGATGCGACGCGCCTGCCGATCGTCGCCCTGGCAGGCATCGTCACGAGCCTCGGTCCGTGCGTGGCGCCACGTTATGTCGCAATCGCCGCGTTACTGGGCGAGCGGCGCCGCACGCTCACGATCGCAACGTTTGTCGCCGGCATGCTGGCCGCATATGCGGCACTCGGTTTCGGTGTCGGCATCCTCGGTCAACTCGCCGGACACGCGTCGGTGCTGTATTTCGTACTGGCCATCGCACTCGCCGGAGCCGGGGCGGCGGCGCTGCTTCGCGGCCCGCGTTGCGATCATGCGCACGACGGGCCTCGCGCGGCCCGGCCGCGCCGTCTGAGTGGGGTCTTCAGTTTGGGCGCGGCGTCGGCATTCGTGGTTTCCCCGTGCTGCACGCCGGTTGTCGCCGCGGTCGTCGGGATGACGGCCTTCGATGGCAACCCGCTCTCGCGCGCGGCATTACTCGGTGCCTTTGCGCTCGGTCATGCCGCGCCGCTATTTGTAGTCGGATCGCTCGGGTCGCTGTGCGCGCGAACGTTTCGCATCTGGAATGCAGGTCCGGCGCCGGCCGTCGTCTCCGGGACGCTGATGCTCGCGCTCGGCATCTACTACGGACTACTCGTATGAATCCCATGACGCGCTCGCGCCGTCTTCTCTTGGCCGGTACCGCTCTGGGCACGGCATTCGTTCTCTTCCACGGTCAACTTGCTGCCGCGGTGGTGACGCGTGGTGATGACGCGCTGCGTGGCGGCGATGTCGACACGGCCATCCGTCTCTACGATCGTGCCGTGGGACTCGATCCGCACTCGACCGTGGCCGCCGACCGCCTGGCATTCCATCTCGCGCTGCGGCACGATCGCACGAATGCGCGCGCGGCCGTCGCGATCGCAACGCGCGCTCTGTCCGCGAACGCGGCCGAGCCCGCCTTGTACGTCGACCGCGCGTTCGCCGAACTGCAATTGCGTGCGTGGCGCGACGCCGAGCACGATTTCGATCGTGCGGGCGCGCTTGCGCACGACCCGCGCTACGAACACTTTGCCGGACGTATGGCGCTACGCTCGGGCGATCGCAACGCAGCAATACGCTACGCTCGCCGGGCACTCGCCGACGATCCGGCCTTTGCGCCGGCGCGCGCGCTGCTGCGGACGCTCGAGTGAACGCCGCGCTTGCCGCGACGGCTGCTGCCGCAGCGAGCATCCTGTACTGGACGATCGCTGCCGATGCCGCGGGGCGCCGGCGTATGACGATCGGAACGCTCCCTCCGCTACTCCCGGCGATCGTTGCCGCAACCGCCGGCGCCGCCGCGCTGGGCGGCCTGCATGCACCGGCGATTGTCGCGAGCGCCGGCGCGGCCGTTGCCGGGGTGGTGGACGCCCGAACCGGATCGATCTTCGATCCGCTTACGGCGGCGGTGCTCATCGCAGCGCTCACACTCTCCGCCATCGACGGTTCCGTGGCCGATGGGCTCACCGGTGCTGCGGGCATCGGTGGCGCGTTGCTCTTCCTGCACGCCGTCAGCAGTGGTCGCGGGCTTGGCCTCGGCGACGTGAAGCTGGGTGCTGGGATCGGCATGGCACTGGGCTTTTCGGGCGGAGCAACCGCACTTGCGTTGGCCTTTGTGTTCGGCGGCGGCTACGGCGTCTGGCTCCTCGCGACCAGGCGCGCGTCGGCCGGCGCCTCGATTCGCTTCGGTCCCTTCATCGCCGCCGGCACGTTCGCCGCACTCCTCGCACCGCTAGGATATCGCGGGTGAAGACGCGCGCGTCAACCCTTCCACTGGGCATCGACATCGGGCGGCGGCGCGTGCGTGTCGCACTGCTGAAATGCGAACCCGACGAAGCGCCCAAATTGGTTGCCGTCGCGGCGCGCGATCATGCGGGCGATCCGGCCGGCGCGCTGCGTACGGCGCTGGACGAGTTGCAGACGCGCGAGCGGCGCTGCGTGCTGGCGTTGGCGCCGCCCCATGCCTTGCTCTGCATCGCCGACCTCCCGGCCATGTCGCCACGGGAACGCCTATGCGCCGCTCGCTTCGAAGCGGCGCGTTTCATCGACTATCCGATCGCCGACGCGGCCGTGTCGCTGGTCCGCACGAACTCGCACCAACGCTGGGTGGTCGGCATCGTTCGCCGCACGGCGCTAGCGGCATCGCTGGCCGTCGCCAAGCGGGTCAACCTGCGTGCGCTTGCGGTCGACGACATGGCCTTTGCGTTCCGCCGCGCGCATCCGGACGCCGACGGCGTCATCGACGTCGGCGAAGACGCCACGCGCCTGACGCTCTTCGGCGGAACGATCCCGTACGTCGCGCGGATTCCGATCGGCGGCGAACGCTTGACCGGCGCGATCGCACAATCGCTCGGCGTGGATGTCGCGGCTGCGGAAGAGCGGAAACGGCGCATCGGATTCGCCGGCGCCGGCGATGCCGAGCGCGACGCGTTGATCGGTTTGCTGGGTGAGGCGCTCGCCGACGCGCGCGCCGGGGGCTATACCGACGTTCGCCGCATCGTACTCGCCGGCAACGGTAGCCGCATCCCGGGATTCGACGAATCGATCGAGCGCGCGACGGGCCACGCCGTCCGCCCCGCAACGCTGCCGCCGGATGTGTCCGATACGCTGCCGCCCGACGTTTTGCGCGCGGCCGCTGCCGACTGGTCCGTCGCCTATGGGCTCAGTCTCTGGAGCATCGCATCATGATCCGCTTCAACTATCGGCAATCCGCTTACGAACGGCTCTTCGGCGACGCGCCGGCTATCGTCCTCACCTCTCGCCTGCGCGTGCCGCTGGCGACGATCGGCGCGGCACTGCTCGCCGTCACCGCGACCTGGTCGATCCAAACGAACCGCGTTGCCGGTCTCGATAACGAACTGTCGGCACTGCAATCGCACGTACGCGCCGCGAGCTCGGACGAGGTTCGTGCCGAACGATTGACGGCGACCGTGGCACGACTGCGCGCACTTCGCGCGGGCATCGCCGCGGCGCGGCGCGAGGCGCTCGCGGCAACCAACACCATCGCGCAGATCGGCAACGGTTTACCGCCGCAAACCTGGCTCACCGCCGTCGGGTCGACGCCGGACGGAACGTGGACGATCGACGGGCGTTCGACCCGCGTCGCGGAGATCGGCACGATGCTGCGCCGGGTCCAGAGCATCGACGACGGTGCGACGGCGCGCCTCGTTTCCATCGCGGCGATTGGCCGAACGGGCCACATCCTCGACTTCGTGATCGGCTGGGATCGCCGGCCATGACCTTCGATCTGCTGCGCGCCAGCCTCTTTGCCGCCGTGCTGATCGTACTGGGCGGATACATGTTCGTCTTTCGGCCGCTGGAGGGAACGGTTGCGGACCGCTACTCCGAACTCGACGCCGCGCGCTCGACGCTCGAACGCAGCCTCGCGCTAGCACACCGCATTCCGTCGCTCACGGCCGAGCGGGCGACGCTCGCTGCGCAACTGGACCGCGTGCACGTGCGCGAGCGGCGCGCCGCAACGGTCGAACGCTTTCTGCATACCGTGGCCGGAGTGGCCGGCCGGGACGACGTTGCGGTGGAAAGCGTTGCCGCGGATGCTCGCGAGGGCGCGCCGCTCGCGGTTGCCGCGCACGCGCACACTCCCCTCTTCGATGAACTGGCGCTCGACGTCTCGTTACGCGGCCGCTATGGCGACGTGATCCGCGCCGTGCGGGAGCTTAACGGCGGCGACGTCGCCACGCGCATCAGCCTGTCGTCGCTGGGCAACGCCGGCCGGCGTCCCGGCGCACGTCCACAACTTACCGCTGCGTTTCACGTGCTCTTGCTGCGAGAGGCCGATGACTCAACGACGCATAACGCTCGCCCGCGCTAGGCGCACCCTGTTGGTCGCCGCCGCTCTGCTCTGCTTTGCCGCGGCCGCCGTGCTCTCGCCGAGCGATGTGCGCTCGCAACTCGACGTTCGCCGGCGCGATACCGTGGTGGAACAAACGCCGCGCTTGGAGCTTCCGCTCGCACCGATCGCTCCGGCCGGTGATGCCTTCGCTCCGCGCGCCGGCGTCGATGACGATGCGCCGCCCACAACGCCCGCGCCACCGCCGCTTCGACTGCCGCAGCTGCCGCAAATCGGTTTGCGGCTCCCAAGCGCCGCGCCGGTGACGCACATGCGCGTTACCGCGATCGCGACCGGATCGCAGCCAACGGCAATCGTCGAGAACGGGGGAACGGCGCGCGTCGTAACGATCGGCGATGCTCTCGATGGCTCAACGATTGCGGCGATCCAAGACGATGCCATTCGGCTGGTGAACGGGCGCAGCTTATCCCTCGAGCCGGCGGCCCACACACCATGATGCGCCCTTTCATCGCGACCTTGCTCCTCTGCGGGCTGGCAATGGCACGTGTTTCCGCCGGCACTCCCATTTCCATCAACGCACGCGATACCGACCTCAGCGACGTGATCGGTCTCATCGCGCGCCAATCCGGTCTCAATATCGTGGCCGATGCGTCGGTCAAGCCACGCCGCATCACCTTTCGCCTGCACGACGTCGACACCGACGTAGCACTCGCGACGCTCGCGCAGGCCTACGACCTGCAGACGCACCGCGACGGAAACATCGTCTTCGTCGGTGACGCCGCCTCGATGAACCGCCGCTTCGGCGGCATCAACTCGACGAGTATCGCGCTGCACAATGCTAAACCGTCGGAGGCAATCAAAGAACTCAAGGGTGCGATTCCCGAAGCGAGCATCGTCGCCGACGACCGCTCGAACACCGTCGTGGTCACCGGCAACGCCGAATTGCTGGCAACGGCCCGGGCCCTCGTAAGCAGTGTCGACCAGCCCGGGCGGCAAGTGATGTTCGAGGTGCGCGTGACCGACGTCAAACCGGTCGACGACAGCGCGAACGTCGGGATTCAATTCGGCGGCACCGGTTTCGGGGCAGGCGCCGTCGCGCAGTTTCCCTTCGCAATAACGAAGAGTACGCTGGCGATCAACGCCCAGATCAACGCGCTCGTGCAAAATGGGCACGCACAGATCCTCGCCACGCCGCGCATCGCCACACTGAACAATCGCGAAGCGACGCTGCTCGTCGGCGAGACTTACCCGATCGTCACGGTCAACCAGCAATCCGGATTTCCCACGGTGACGAACGTCAACGTTGGGGTCCAGTTACGCGTGACCCCGACGATCGGTGACGATGGAGTCATCACTGCAGAAATTCATCCTGAATATTCTGAGATCATTGGTTTTAACGCAACCTTCCCGATCATCGCGAACCGAAAGGTCGATGCCACATTGCGCGTGCGCGACGGGGAGACGATCGTGCTCGGCGGCCTCTTCCAAGATACCTCTTCAGAGACGATTTCGAAGCTGCCGTTCTTGGGCGATATCCCGATTCTTGGGCAGTTTTTCAAGAACAAGGCCACGGCGCGTCAGCGCGATGAGGTTGTCTTCCTCATCACACCGCACATTCTCGAGCCTCCCAGCCCCTAACGGTTTACGGGAGCTTGCCGGTAACGTAGTTCGAGATCACGGCGCCGTTACTCGTGTCCGCGGTCTGGGTTAACGATAGCCGAACCTGCTGGTTATAACTATAATTCATTAAACCGCAGATATAGCTCTTCATCTGCGGTGCCGTCGCCGGTACGGTGATTGCGACCGGAATGGTTGCCGAAACCGAACCGTCGGATTTTAGCGGCGGCAGATTGACGAATGTTTGCCGGCCGACGTAATTGCCGCTGGGCAGCGGGTCTGCGGGCTTACTATCGCTGGAGACAAAACACGCGATCTGAAAGATCGTTCCTGCCGGCGCCTGCACGCGACTCAATTGCACCGGCACTTTGAACGTGTATGTCGCTGCTGCGGCGGCGATCGGCGCGAGCATCGCGCCGGCAAGAATCAGCGACGCTACCAGATGTCGATTCATCGATTCACCTACCCTCCGTTCCCGATGAGTACCGGCGTCGTAATGGTGACGTCCGGTGGAGCGTACCCGACACCGGCCAGTAACGGGACGTTGACGACCGTGTCGGCCTGCCGGGATTCTATCTGCACGGGCGGCGCCGCGCCGCCCGCGGCCGTCGTGGGCGCAGCGATGGAACGCGCTACCGATAGTGCGTCGATCGCGACCGCCAGCGCTGCGACCGAAACGGCGAGAACGAGCGCTCGATTCATGGCCTGAGAATAGCACGATTCGCGCTAAAAGCCAGTGACGGCCGACGCGTTTCAAAGGCAAGCAAGTTAGCGTTCGCCGGTCGCAATCGGACCAATGACGATCACGCCGGGCGTGGTACGCGGAGCCCTTTTCGTTCGAGGCGCGGTAAGATCTCTTCGGTGTAGTAGTGGAACTCGTTCACATAGTGCGGACTCGTTAGCCCGATCCCGGTGAATCCCGTCCGGCTGATGGTTTCCAATTGGTCGGCGATCTCGTCGGGAGTTCCGATACAGGCGAAGCCGCCGCTCGTCGTAGCGTAACGATTGCGGAGCACTTCGATTTCTTCGGGCGTGGAATTCTGGTTTTTGCCGCGCATCCGGATCATGTTGTCGACCGCCTCCCAATCCGCTTGCTCGACACACATGTAGCGATGATAGTCGACGGCTTCTTGGTGCGTCGGCCGGCACAGGAGGGTTCCGTTCGTATAGACGTCGATCTCCCGCCCGACCGCAGCCGCGGCGTCCTTGAGGCTCGTGATCTCATTGCGCGCCTTCGCCAGCGCGTCGTCGTTGAAGGCATAACCCGTCGCGGTGAACAGCGCATCGCAATTGCGGACGCCGAATGCCCGGCCGTCCTCGGAGATCGCGGCGTTCATGATAAGCGGATGGGAGTTCCCCCACGGCTTCGGCTTCTCGCGTACGCCTTCGAGGTCGTAGAACTCCCCGGGGAAATCGAAGTCGTCTTCGTCCCAGGTGCGTTTGATCGCATCGATCCACTCTTGCGTTTGCCGGTAGCGCGTCGCGTGATCTTTTTGAGCGATCCCGAACATGCCGAACTCATCTTCGTTCCAGCCCGCAACGATGTTGAGGCCGAAGCGTCCGCCGCCGACGTGATCGGCCGTTACCATCTGTTTTGCGGCGATGATCGGATGGAACAGCGGCGCATGGACGGTGCCGAAAATATTGATCCGTTTGGTCGCGGCGAGCAGCGCGGCTGCCCAGGTGATCGTCTCGAACGACGTGCCGGCATAATCGCTCTTGCCGCCATAGCCCTTCCAGCGTCCGATCGGTAGGAGAAAATCGAGACCCGCATCGTCGGCTAGAATGGCCGCGCGTAAATTATCTTCCCACGTCGCCGCCCAGCTCTCTTTGGCCAGCGTAACGTACCGGCCACCCGAGCAGTTCTGCCCGAAGAAACCGAGCTTGAGGGTGTTGGCGTTCTGCATCGAGCGCCGCCCCGGCGTTTGCGTGTAGGTTGCGGGTACCGTGCCGCGCGTCGCTGCCTGCGTCATGAATGCAGAATGAGGTCGGCCGCGAGGACCGGTTTCGGTAAGGCCCCGTATTTATAACCCGAGTCGAGCAAGGCTTGCATCTCGGGCAGCCGCATCGTTTCCGCGTACTCGATGCGGTTCATTACGCGCGTGATCTCGGGCGGGATCTTCATATACTTCGAGATGATCAGTGCCGACTGCGCCGTATGCGTATTGGCCCATTTTGCCGTCGCGTAGATCACGTCGACGAACTTCTTGACCGTGCCCGGATTTTGCTCGGCGAACGACCGCGTCGTGAACCATGCTCCGAGCAAATAGACCGGCGCGATCGCTACATTCGGATCACCGAGCGAGCGCACGGCACCCGACTTCAGACTCGTCGTCAAGAATGGCTCGGACATGATGGCGGCATCGATCGTGCCCCGGTCGAGGGCCGTGCCCATCTCGGAGAAGAGCACCTCGACGCGCCGGACCGTCGAGCGTTGTGCGCCGTTCTTATCGAGCCATGCATCGAGACTCAGCTCTTGGGTGGTCTTCAGGACGATCATGCCGACCGTCTTGCCTTCGAGATCCTTCGCCGTGTGAAAGTTGCTTTGCGTCTTCACGCAGATCAGCGATTGCGGCGCTTTCATCGTGCTCAGCGGCCCGGCGGCGATCAATACGAACGGCGCTTGGCGGAGAATGGCGTTCGCCAGTAATATCGGCGTCGTCACGCCGATATCCAGCGCCCCGCCCATGATGGCGTTCGCCGCGGCACTTCCACTGTTGAGCGTCTCGACGTCGGCGTCGAGACCGCCTTTGAGGAAAAACCCCTCGTCGGCAGCGTAGTAGGCTTGGGCGTAGACCTCGGTCGGCGTGACGCCGATGCGGACTTTCGCTAGGCCGCTTTGGGCCAGCCCCGGAGCCGTAGCCGCAAGTGACAGAGCCAGCGAACCGCCGAGGAATGTCGCGCGCGTGGGTTCGTGCATCCCGGGGCGAAATCCGGCGGCGGCGCGAGGATTCCTCTCGGGCTCAAAATGGCGAATGATAGCCCAAGGTCGACTTTTGTGCTATGGTGGGTGGGTCGATTCAACCGGAGCGCCGGTCGATCGATATCAAACAGAGTCTGAGCGGTCGTGTTGCGTTGTCTGCAAACCCAGGAATGACGAGTTGATCCTTTCTAGCGCTCTCTTCCTAAGAATGTAGACCCACACATGTATACCGATGAAACCCTCAACTGCGTTGATTGTAGCGCGCCCTTCACGTTCAGCACCGGCGAACAAGAGTTTTTTGCCTCGAAGGGCTTCACCAACAAGCCGAACCGCTGCGTCGATTGTCGCGCCGCGCGTAAGGCGCAGCGTGGTGCCGGCGGCGGCGGCGGTTCGAGCTACAGCTCGGGCGGCGGCGGCGGCTACGGCGGTGGCGGCAGCGATCGCGCTCCCCGCGAGATGTTCGAAGTCAAGTGCAGCCAGTGCGGCGGCAAAGCCTCCGTGCCGTTCCAACCGCGCGGCGACAAGCCGGTTTATTGCCGCGATTGCTTCCAGTCGCGCGGCGGCGGCGGCGGCGGCGGTTCGTACCGCTAACTTCCGCTCCACATAAGCCAAACAACGCGTGCGTGCCCTTGCGGCCCGCGCGCGTTGTCGTTTAACGGAGCGCGGCCCATCGAAGCGGAACCAGCGTACCATGGCCGATAAAGCGTCCACTCCGGACACCCACACCGCAGCCGCAGCCCACGCGGTGCCGAGCGTCGACGTCGATCGCCTGACCGGTGCACTCGCGCGGCCCGCGCTCGACGCAGCGGCCGATGCCGCCGTTGCCGCAGCCGCTGCCGACGGCGAACTCGTGGCGTTCGGCTACATTGGTTTAGACGGCTTCGCATTGCTCAAAGAAGCGTACGGCAGCGTCGTCACCGACCATTTGCTGCGCGAGACTGCCGGCCGGATCGCCGAGTGTCTGCGACCGCAAGATGTGGTCGGACGCGTCGAACGCGACGAATTCATGATCGTGTTCCGCGGACTGACCTCCAAGTTCGAAACGCTCGCGCTCGCCTCCAAGCTGCGAACCAGCATTGCCGAGCCGATGCGTGCCGGGAAATCGGAAGAGCGCCTCGCGCCGAGCTGCGGAATCGCTCAGTACCCGGCGAATGGAAAGACCGTCGACGAGCTCCGCGCGGCCGCCGCGAAGTCGATGCTCACGCTACAGGTCGCCCTGCGTTCGGCCAGCGTCGCCACGGCCCAAGAAGGCGTCAACCGGGCACGCCGCGCCCTCGAAGCAGCCCAGCGCGCGCTCGAAGAAGCCGAGGCGGCCTTTGAAGAGACGGTCGCCGTGGCAGCCGCCGCCGAGGAAGTGGCCGCCGAGGCCGCAGGCGCGCCCGGGAGCGAGCCGGCCTCGTGAGGCAAACCCTCTCCCGCCGCATGATGCTCGCTGCGAGCGGTGCCGCACTCGCGTTCCCGCGCGCGGTCGCCGCGCAGACGCCGGTAACGCTCGCACTTGCCGGCGTTCCGGAAGACTCGATCACCCCCGTGCTTTACGGCGTGCAGAGCGGACTCTTCAAGCGTAACGGCCTCGACATCCAACTCTCGCCCGAGCGCAGCGGCCCGGCGATCACGGCGGGCGTTGCCGGCGGCGCCTACCAGATCGGCAAATCCAGCATCACGCCGTTGATCCTCGCGCATTCGAAGGGGCTCCGGTTCGTCATCGTCGCGCCGGCGGGCGTCTACACGAGCGCCGCGCCGATTGACGGCATGTTCGTGCGCACCGATTCAACGTTCAAGACCGGCGCCGACCTCAACGGCAAGACGTTCGGCGTCTACGGCATCGGCGACATCTACACGATCTCCGCTCGCGCCTGGATGGAGAAAAATGGCGGCGATCCGAACTCGCTCAAATTCGTCGAGTTACCGATCAGTGCGATGGTCGAAGCAATTGCGACTGGACGCGTCGACGCCGGCGCGATGAACGAACCCGCGGTGGAAGTCGCGCTGACGTCACCGCGCCTGCGGCTGCTCAGCCATCCGTTCGCTGCCGTAGCGCCGCGTTTTCTCTACACGGCGTGGTTTGCCTCAACCGATTATGCTGCGGCGCACCGTCCGGCGATGGATGCGTTCGGCCGCGCGATGCGGGAAGCCGCGGCCTACGTCAACACGCATCACGAGCAGACCGTCGATCTGATCTCCACGTTCACGTCGGTCGATGCCGCGACCATCCGCAAGATGACCCGCGTCGAACAGGGGATCGTCGCCGACCCGAAGCTCGTCCAACCGGTGATCGATGAAATGGCGAAGTCGAAGGCGATTCCCACCGCCTTCGACGCTCGCGAACTCTTTCTCTAGGTTAGCAGGCCATCGTTCAACGGCAGCGCGCGAATGCGTTGGCCCTTGAGGGCGAAGATCGCATTCGCGAGGGCCGGCGCGACACACGGTGTCCCGACCTCGCCCGCACCCGTGGACTTCTCCGTGCTGCGGACGATGTCGATGACGAACTCGGGTGAATCCGCCATGTGGAGGACGGTGAAGTCGTTGAAGTTCTTCTGCACGGCGCCGCCGTCGGCAAACGTGATCTTTCCGCCGATCGCAGCCGACAAGGCGTAGATCATGGCGCTCGGAACTTGCTGCTCGAGACCGTCGATGTTGAGCGGCTGCCCGACGTCGACCGACGCCGTCAGCTTGTGGATCTTGAGCTTGTTGTTGGGGAGTGAGATCTCGGCGACCATCGCAATCCAGGCGTCATCCCACTGGCCCATCGCCACACCGTGTGCATGTCCCGCCGGTAGCGGCGCGCCCCACTTCGCGAGTTTCGCGACGCGTTCCAAAACGACACGCGGGGGCGAGCCGGCTTCGAGCATCGCCAGGCGGAACGCAACCGGGTCTTTGCCCGCCGCGTGCGCCAACTCGTCGATGAACGACTCGGTGGCAAACGTGTTCGAGTTTGCATACGGTGCGCGCCAGAAACCGACCGGGATCGCAACGTTGAGCCGGTGCCAGTCGACAAGCTGATTGGGAATCAGGTACGGCGTGTTCGTCATGCCGTTGCCGGCCAGCGGGTCGATGCCGTTCTTGAACAGGAACGGAATTGCGCGCGCGACGATCGACGAGCACACCATCGTGTGCTTGAGCGTCGTGACCTTACCTTCGGGCGTCATCGCCGCAATCATCGAGCTGACCGTACCGCCGCGATAGGGATCGTTGCGGATGTCGTCTTCGCGGGTCCAAACCAGCTTGATCGGAATGCCGGCTGCTTTCGACGTGTACACCGCATCTTCGACGAAGTCGGTCTCGCCGCGCCGGCCGAAACCACCGCCGCAGAACGTCGTGACAACCTTGACCGCCTCGAGCGGGACCCCGGCGATCTTTGCGGCAACCTTTTGCGAGTCGGTCTGCGCCTGCGTCGGCGTCCAGAGCGTCACGCCATCGGCGCGCACGTCGGCCGTGGTGTTCATCGGCTCCATCGGCGCGTGCGCGAGATACTGCGTCTCGTAGCTGGCCGTGACGACCTTGCCCGTCAACGGGGTTGCCACGTCGCCGGTCGTCTTGAGAACCACGCCCGGCGTCTTCGAGAGCGTGCGCGCCTCGGAATAAATCGAGTCGGTCGACACGCCGGCGTTCGGACCGGGCGCCCACGTAACTTTTAGCAGCTTACGGCCTTGAAACGCCGCCCACGTGTTGTCCGCAATCACGGCAATGCCGGCCGGGACCTGGATGACTTGGCGCACGCCGGGATATTTCAGCGCCGCGCTAGCATCGAACGATGCAACCTTGCCGCCGATCTGCAGCGGCTTCTCGATCGAGGCGTACTTCATGCCCGGAACCTTGACGTCGAGCCCGTAAACGGCCGTGCCGTTTGTCTTGGGCTTCACATCGAGACGCCCCTGACGCGTACCGAGAATCTTGAACTTCTCGGGAGTCTTGAGCGTGACGGTCGCCGGGACCGGTACCGCTGCCGCAGCGGTGAGCAAGTCGACGTACTTCGCCTTCTGCCCCGAGGGTCCGAGGACCATGGCGTTGGACGTAGTGCACGCTGCGGGGTCGACGTTCCACTGCGTTGCTGCAGCGGTGACGAGCATCAAGCGCGCCGTGGCGCCCGCTTTGCGCATGACCGGCGACATCGACGGCGTACTGCGGCTGCCACCGGTTTGGATGCCGTGCCATACAGCGTTGTAGTACTTCGGTTCGGCGGGCGAAATCCGGAAGCGCACGCTCGACATCGGGATGTCGAGTTCTTCCGCGACGCACATCGGCAGCGCGGTCGTGATGCCCTGGCCGAGTTCGGTTTGGTTGACGACGATCGTCGTGAGGCCGTCGGTGCCCATCTCGACCCACGCAACCGGAACGAACGCCGGTGCCGCGGGCATGCCGGGCGCGGCCGCCTCGGCTGAGCCCGGTGCAAATTCGAGACCGAGCGAGAGTCCGACGCCGCCGATGGCGACGATGCGGAGAAAATCTTTGCGGTCGAGCGCGACGGTCACGCCACGCCTGCGGCCGCTGACTTGATCGCCGACTTGATGCGCGGATAGCAGCCGCAGCGGCAGATGTTCGTCATCGTGACATCGATGTCGGCATCGGTCGGGTGCGGTTTATGTGCCAGCAACGCCGCCGCTGCCATGATCTGACCCGATTGGCAGTAGCCGCATTGCGGCACGTTCTGCGCAACCCACGCGACTTGCACCGGATGCGGTTTATCGATGGGCGCAAGTCCCTCGATGGTCGTGATCTTCTTCCCCACGGCGTTTTTCACCGGAAGCACGCACGATCGCACCGCAGCGCCGTCGAGATGGACGGTGCACGCGCCGCAAGCGGCGATGCCGCAACCGAACTTCGTGCCCGTCAGTCCGACGACGTCCCGAATGGCCCACAAGAGCGGCATCTCATCGGGAACGTCGAGAACGTGGTCAGTACCATTAACCGTCAGCTTCACCATGCGCCGGGATTTCGAGAACCCGGCACCCGCTACCCTCCGCGGCGACCAAAGCTGAAAAAAATTTCCGCGCTGTATTCAGCCCTGCTTAACGATCTTCACCGTCTTGGTTTTGGGAGCCGTCAACTCCGTGTCTCCCGCCGGGTAATTGTTCTGCTGCAAAATGTAGGAGAGGACGTTGAGGACCTCGGGCGGCTTGAGGCTCCCGGGCGAGGTCAGCGGCATCTGCGTCGCGATGACATCGCGCAGGTCGTCGGCCGTTTGGCCGCTCCACTTCGCCATGAAATCGCTGCCGGCCAGCGGCGGACCCGAGATGCCTTCGAGTTTCACGCCGTGGCACATGGAACACTGAGCAGAGAAGATCTTTGCGCCCGCGCTGGCCTGCGCGGCCGTATAGACGCCGGTACTCTGAGCGTTGAGCGACTGCGTGGTAAACGCCGCCGACGCGACGAGGGAGAGGGCCAGCGGCACCAGTGCGCGCGTAAGTTTCATGAGACTCCTCGGTGGTAGACGGTCAGCCAAGAGTGTATCGAGTCGCGCCGGACACATTCCTTGGGCGATGATGAGGAACCGCCTCATCGCAAGCCGCACTCATGCAGTAATGACCGAAAGCGCGGGGGCGCCGCGGCGCCTGGCTGCTGTGGTCGTACCCATCTTTGCCAACGCTCCACACGATGTCGTGTTCATCGAGCGGGCGCGCCATCTGCGCCGCCACGCGGGCCAGATCGCGTTCCCCGGCGGAGCCGTCGATGACGAGGACGACGGGGACCTTGCGCGCGCCGGGCTGCGTGAACTGCACGAAGAAATTGGTATCCCGCCCGCGGCGGTGACCATCGTCGGCCGGCTGGGCCTGATCCGTCAAACGAACAACGTCTTCAACGTCACGCCGTTCGTCGGCGTGGTCGCGCCCGGCAGCCGGCTGGTCGTCGACCTCAACGAAGCTTCAGCCGCCCATCGCGTTCCGCTGGCCGCGATCCTCGAGCCGGGCGCCGTGCACCCCGGCGTCGAGATCATCGGCGAATATCACCGCGAGACGCATATCTTCGACTATGGCTCCCTGCACGTCTGGGGCCTCACCGGGCGCGTCCTCGATATGTTCGTGCGGCGTTTTCATCGCGCGGGGTCGGCGTTGCGCGCGGCGCTCGACGAGCGGCTCTTGCCTTAAGGTCCGGCCGGGCCCACGGTCACGCGCGCGAAGGCATCCGGACGGACCCATTTCGCCATCGCCGCGCGAACGGAGTCGGCCGAGGCGCCGAATTCCGCGCGCGCATACCGGCGGTCCGTGTCGAGCGGACGGCCGGTGACCGAATACGTGAGCAGCGCGCCGGCAACGCCGTCGAACGACTCGCTGTGCACCGGCAGCTCCCCGAGCAGCAGCGCCTTGGCGCGGATCAAGCGGTCGGCCGGGAGCCGGTTCTTCTGCAGCGCGGTCAGGTCGTGCACGATCAGTTGCTGCGCGAGCAGCGCGTTCTGCGGATAGGCGCCGTAGTTCACCGTAAACGTCGAGCGGTTGTGGCCGCCCGCGAACGAACTCTCGACCGAATACGCGTAGCCGTGTATTTCGCGAACGTCGTGATACAACAGCGAGCCGAAGCCGCCGCTGAGCGCAGCATTCGCGACTTGCAGCACCGGGTATTGCGCATCGTTGTACGTGAGCGGCAACGTTTGGGCGAGGGTCACGTCCGACTGGATGCGCCCGGTCGCCGGAATCGAAGCTTGCGAAGGAACGTTGCGCGGAATCGCCGGCGGATAGACGTCCGGTGCCGGTCCGGTTGCCGTCCACGCGCCGAACGACGCCTCGATTGCGGCGCGCGCGTGTTCCGGCGTGACATCACCGACGGCGACGATCGTCGTCAGGTCGGGCCGGAACGTCGAGGCGTAGTACGCTTTCACGTCGTCGAGCGTCACGGTGCCCACGGTCTCGGGCGTGGCCGTGCGCCGCGCCGGGTCGCCCGCCGGATAGAGCGCGTTCGCCAAGGCGCGGTGCGACTTGAAGTCGGGCCCTTGCACTGCGCCCGTCAGTTCCCCGATGGTCTGCTGCTTCACGATTGCGAATGCGTCCGCCGGAAGCGCCGGATGCAGTTCGTCGTCGGCAAGCAGCGCGACGCCGCGGTCGAAGTCCTTCGATAGCACGTCGAGGCTGAACGCGCTACCGGCACTTGCGTCGGCGGCGATTTTGTCGAGTTCCGCTTGATAGGCGAGCCGGTCGTAGGTCGTCGTACCGTACTCGAAGAGCGAGCTTAGGATCGAATCGACACCGTCTTTGCCCGGCGGCGTCTGCACGTCCGCGTTGTTGCGAATTTGACCGCGCAGCACGACGGTCGGTGAAATCGAGCTCTGCACCGTGATCAGTTTGATGCCGTTCGGCAGCGTCTGTACGTTCGGGTGCACGCTCGAGGGAGGCACATGCAACTGCGCGAGCACGTTGCGCGCAAATGCCGGCAGTACCGTATGCGCGGTCGGCGGAACGCTGTTGTTTTCGCCTTCACGGCCGCCGAAGGCCGAACCCGTCGCCGCCTTGGGCGTGGCGATCGCAACCGTTGCGGTGGCGTTGTCGTAATAGGTGCGCAAGACGCGGTTGACATCGTCGACGGTGACCTTCTCGAGGCCGGCGAGTTCGTCATCCGGCGTGCGATGCTCGACCGCCAGCTCCTGACTCCACAGCGATGCGAGACCGGCGATCGAGTTGCTCTCGAACTGTGCTTGCGCGACCTCGCGCGCCTTTGCGACCGCGACGAGATCGGGCGGCAAACCGCTCTGCTTGTAGGCCTCGATCACGGCCTTCACGTCGGTGACGGCTGCGTCGCCGCCGGTGGTGACCGGTACGGCCGAGCCGACGATCGACAACCCGGCTGCGGGATGCGTCGATGACTGGGCGAAGGTTTCCAGTGCTTTTCCACTCGCTTCCAACTCATAGAGCGCGCCACGCTGACTGTTGAGCACGTCGTTGAGGATCTCCGAGGCGTAATAGTCGCGATCGTTGTAGCCGGGAACGCGATAGCCCACCATCACGAGCGTGATCGGATCGGAGCTGTTGTCGCGCAACGTCAGCGGCGTGAGCGGCGCGAGGTGCACGCTTTTGCGCGCCGGCAGCGGCGCCGCCGGAATCGAGCCGAAGAGCGCGCGTACCTTAGCGATCGTCGCTTGCGGGTCGACGTCGCCGGCGATCACCATGATCACGTTGTTGGGGTGGTACCAGCGCGCGTAGAAGCGCCGCAGATCCGGCGCTTGAATCTTCTTGAACGTATCGACCGTGCCCAGGCCTTCATCGGCGTACGGCGACCCGGCCAAGATGTGGTGGATCATCTTCACGTAGAGGCGGTACGACGCGCCCGAATTGTCGCGCACGACCTCTTGCGTAATCGCGCCGCGCTCGGCGTCCCAGCCCTTCTGCGCATCGAGGATGCCGCTCGCGCGCGAGCGTTCGAGGTTGAGCGCGATGTCGAGATACTGCGAGGGCATCTCGAAAAAGTATTGCGTGATTTCGTTCTGCGTGTCGGCGTTGTACGAACCGCCCGTGATGGCGGTCGTATCGGAGAACTGCGAGGCGTCGATCGTCTTGCTGCCGCGGAACATCATATGCTCTTGCGCGTGCGCGAGACCCGTGATGGGCTCGTCGTTCGCGCCGGCCAGGTAGTTCGTATACATCGAGACGACCGGCGAGAGCCGGTTGCGCAGGACGTAGATCTGCAGGCCGTTGGCGAGCGTCGCGTGCGAAATCTGGACCCCGCCCGTCGTGTCCTGCGGCGACGCCGTTAACGGCATGGCGAGGAACGTCAGCGCGAGGGCGCAAGCGAAGAAGCGGCGGAACGATGGCATCACATCAGCCTCAACGCGGGGCGGAGCAAGCCGGTTCCATCCCCAAAGACGAGCGCATGCAAGGTAAGAGCGTGGCGCGCTTCGGGACGTGGCCATCGCCGGTGACCCCGGACCTCGTGGCCGGAGCGACCGTCTCGTTCGCCGAGCTAGCGGTCGACGGCGACGCGGTCACCTGGCTCGAACTCCGGCCGGCGGAGCGCGGGCGCCAGGCGCTCGTCCGCTGGACCCCGGGCGCCGAGGTCCACGATGTGCTGCCGGACGCCACGGACGTCGGCACCCGTGTCCACGAATATGGGGGCGGCGCGTATACCGCGCACGGCGGCCTGGTCGTGTATTCGGAGCGCAGCGACGACAGTGTCTGGCTCCTCGACCGGGATGGGTCGCGCCGCCCGCTGACGACGGTGACGGGCTGCCGGTACGCCGGCTTCGCGATCGATGCCGCACGCGGCCGCGTGTACGCGGTGCGCGAAGACCATCGCGAGCGCCCGGCGACGGCACCCGAAAATGCCATCGTTGCCCTCGCGCTCGCGCCGGACACCGATCCCGCTGCCAACGCCGGCCGGATCGTGGCCGGCGGAAGCGACTTCGTGCTGGCCCCGCAGCTCTCGCCTGACGGAACGCAGCTGGCTTGGATCGCCTGGAATCACCCCGACATGCCGTGGGACGCAACGCAGCTCTGGGCCGGCCGGATCGGCACCGGCGGAGATCTTTCCGGCGTGCGCTGCCTCGCGGGCGCAGCGGGCGGGGAATCGATCGTCGCCACGCAGTGGACTCCGGGCGGAACGCTGCTCTTCACCTCGGACCGCACGAACTGGTGGAACGTCTATGCATCCGACGGCGAACGGGTGGATGCGCTCGCGCCGGCGGCCGTCGAATTTGCCGAGCCGCCGTGGGTGTTCGGCCGCCGGATGATCGCACCGCTCGACGACGAGCGCATCCTGTGTGCGTTCGTTCGCGCGGGGATCGTGCATCCGGGCCTGATCGCCGGGGGCACCGTTCGCGAATTGCCGTACGGGCCCGTCGATACGACGCCGCTGCCGCTCGCCGGCGGTGCGGTCTTCATCGCCGCGCCGCCGGATGCGCCCGCCGCCGTGTGTTATGCGCCCCGGCTCGACGATGCGGCGCATGTCGTGCTGCGTGCCGCCAGCACGCACGCGCTCGCGGCCGCGGACGTGAGCATGGGCGAACCGCTGACGATCCCGACCGACGACGGCGAAACGGCGCACCTGTTCTTCTATCCGCCGCAGAACGCGCGCTTCACCGGACCGGCCGGCGAGTTTCCGCCGCTGATCGTGATGAGCCACGGCGGACCCACGGCGATGCACACGAGCGCACTGAGCGCCGGCATCCAATGGTGGACGTCGCGCGGGTTTGCCGTCGCGCACGTCAACTATCGCGGCTCGTCGGGCTTCGGACGCGCGTACCGCGGCCGGCTCGCGGGCGCCTGGGGCGTCGTCGACGTGCTGGATTGCATCAGCGCCGCGCGCCGGCTCGCGGCGTTGGGGCGTTGCGATGCGAAGCGGATCGCGATTCGCGGCGGCAGCGCGAGCGGCATGACCGCGCTCCTCGCGGTCGCGACGTCGGACGTGTTTCGGGCTGCGGCCAGCTTGTACGGCGTGATGGAACTCGAGGCGCTGGCCGGAGATACCCACAAGTTTGAAGCGCGCTACACCGACGGCCTCGTCGGTCCGCTGCCCGCGATGCGCGAACGCTATCGCGAGCGCTCGCCCGTCAATCACGCCGCGACGATCGACATCCCCGTCATCCTCTTCCAGGGCCTGGACGACCACGTCGTTCCGCCGAGTCAGGCGATCGCGATGCGTGACGCGCTGGCGGCACGCAACGTTCCGGTGATCTACGAAGCCTTCGCAGGCGAGGGTCATGGCTTTCGCAAGGCCGAGACGATCCGGCGCGTGTACGAGGCGGAGCTTGCGTTCTATCTCGATGTGTTCGGGCTGACGGCTTGATCCGCGGCGTCGGCCTGCGCAGCGCGGTCGCGATCAACATCGCGACCATCGTCGGCGCCGGACCGTTGATCACGATCCCGCTGGTCGTGGCCGCAATGCACGGCTCGATATCGGTCTGGCCGTGGATCGCGGGCGCGGCGATCGCACTCTGCGACGGACTCGTCTATGCCGAACTCGCCTCGCGTTTTCCGCGTAGCGGCGGCACGTACGCCTACCTGCGCGAAGCGTTTGGAGCCCACGGCCCGGGCCGGCTCGCGGCCTTCATGTTCGTGTGGCAATTGCTGTTCGTCGCCCCGCTGACGATGGCCACCGGCTATATCGGTTTTGCGCAATACGCGGCCTATCTCGTTCCGGCTGCCGCCAATCCGAACGCCGCACGCGCGATCGCGATTGCGGTTGGAATCGTGACCTTGCTCGCGCTCTACCGCACGATCCCCAACATCGCGCGCACGGCGCTCGTGCTGGGAGCCGTCGCCGTGCTCACGCTCGTCGCGATCGCAGCCTGCGGATTTTTGCATCCGACGCAGGCCCTCGGGTCCGTGCTCGTACCGGCGTTCTCGTTCAATGGGATCGGCGTCGCGGCGCTCGGCGCGGCACTCGTCATCACCCTCTATGACTACGGCGGCTACAACGACGTCTGCCAAATCGGCGACGAAGTCATCGCACCCGTGCGCACGATCCCGCGCGCGGTCGTCCTCTCGATCCTCATCGTCGCCGCTGCGTACGTGGCGCTCAACCTCGGCGTGTTCTCCGCCTTATCGATTACCGACGTCGCAAACTCGACGTCCGTCGCATCGCTGGCGGTCGAACGTACGGCCGGCCACGCCGCGGCGATCGCCGTGACGGTAGCCATCCTCGTGACCGCGTTCGCGTCCACGTACGGCTTGCTGCTGGGCGCGTCGCGCGTGCCCTACGCGGCGGCGTGCGACGGAGATTTCCTTGCGCCGTTTGCGCGGCTGCACCCGACGAAGCGCTTCCCGCACGTCTCGCTCGTCGTACTCGGGCTCTTGGCACTGCCGGCGACGCTGTTCCCGCTCAACGATGTGATCAACGTCCTCACCGCCGGTATCGTGCTCGTGCAAGGCGTGGGCGGAAACGTTGCCGTGATGGTGCTCCGGCAGCGCGCGGACCCGGCACCGTTTCGTCTGCCGTTGTATCCACTACCGGTCCTCATCGCCATGGTATCGTGGCTCTTCTTGTTCTGGAGTTCCGGAGCGGTCGCGATGGTGCTCGGCGTGGTGACGCTCGCCGCCGGTGCGGCGATCTTCCTGATCCGCGCCCGCTTCGCGCGCGCGTGGCCGTTTGCGCTTGCGACGTGTCTGCTCTTCGCCGGTGCCGCAGCGCCGCACCCCGCGCAAGCGGCGACCTTCACGCATGCCCGCATCGTGCAAAACGATGGAGCGCCGCAGCTGCAGGTCGACGGCAAGCCGTTCTTCTTCTTCGGTGGCGCATTCTTCTACGAGCGGATTCCGCCGGAGCGCTGGCGCGCCTCGATGCTCGCAATGCGCGCTCTCGGCGCGAACACGCTCGACCTCTACGTTCCGTGGAACTGGCATGAGACGGCCGACGGTGCGTTCGACTTCGACGGTCACACGAACCCGCGGCGCAACCTGCGGCGCGTCTTGCGCCTGGCGCGCGAACTCGGCTTTCACCTCATCGTGCGCCCGGGTCCGGTGATCCGCAACGAATGGCGCAACGGCGGCTATCCGGACTGGCTCCTGCGCCGGCCCGAGTACGGCATGCCGCTGCACGACGTGCTCGAAGGCCGCTACCCCGCGACCGCCACGCTGCAGAACGCCCACAGCGACGACGCGGCCGCCGAGTGGATGCGCAACGCGACGCACCGGCGATACGCGGCGCGTTGGCTGCAGCACGCACTGCGCGAATTCGTTCCGTACGCCGATCTCGTGATCGCGGTCGCGCTCGACGACGATCAAGGCGCCTACATCGACAACCAAACCTGGCCCGCGCCGCATCTCGCGGCGTATCTGCGCTGGCTCGATGCGCGGGTGCGCAAGGTCACGGGTCCCCTCGTTCCGACCTTCATCAACACCTACGACATGAAGGTGCCCGCGTCGTCGCCCGTCTGGGCGATGGGCAACTGGTATCAGAGCGACGCGTACGCGATCGGGGATCACGATCGCGTCGAGCTGGACTTTGCCACCGCAACGTTGACCGCGCAAGAGCGCGTACCGCTCGGGGCGAGTGAGTTTCAGGCCGGCTGGCTAGCCTCACCCGAAGATCCGCAGCCTCGCGCCGCAGCGGCGTCCAACACGACCTTGGCGCTGGCCGAACTGCTGCGCTGGGGCGCGCACGGTGTCGTCGACTTTCCGCTCCAAGATACGCTGGCGCCGTTCGGCTGGGAAGCTCCGTTTTCCAACGCGTTCTATAGCTGGGATGCGGCGATTCCGCGCGATTCGGATGCGGGCCGGCCGGCGCGCTGGGCGCCGACCAAGCGCTTCGGCGATGATATCGTACGCTACGGCTCGTTGCTGGCCGCGACGCATCGCGTGGCGACGATCGCGATCGCCGACGAGGTCAGCGCGTCCGATGCGACCGCGCTGACGAACGACGACGTCGCTGCGATCGCCGCGCGCCTCAAGGACGCACTGCGCGCGTGCAACGAGCGCGGCTTGACGTGCGACGTCGTCGACCTGCGCCTTTCGAGTGACGCACGCTTGCGCCGCTACCGGACGATCGTGATCCCGCCGTTCGTCCGCCGGCCGCTCCCGGCGATCGCCGCCCGCATCAAAGAACTCGCCGGCGCGCACATCGCAATTCTCGCGCGCGTTCCGGCGCTACGCGGCAGCGGCGTCACCATCCTAGCCGGCCGGAACGCGACGTTCGGCCTCGTGGCCAACTGGTCGGATGTGCCGCAACGGTTCGGCGGTCCAACGTGGACCGGAGCGCAAACGATCGACGTGCCGGAGTTCACCGTTGCGCCGCGCGATGCGCGACTCGTCGTACTCGCACTCCGCGGTCGAGCGACCGCCGCGCCACCGGCACTCCCACCAACGGCGGCCGTGCACGCGCCCTGGATACGCCTCAATTCCCGCCAAGCCGTGCACGTTACGCTGCCGGCAGTTCCACCCGGCGAAGCGCGCGTTACGATCGGTGCGGCCTTCGGGGGCGGCGATCGCACCGTAACGCTCGCGAACGCGCGCGTCGTTGCGGTGATCGCACCGAGCGGCGGGGCCCGTCTCGTCGCTTTCGCGCTCCGCGGAGACCTGCCGTACAACGCAACCAACGCGACCGGCGCGCTGCGCGACGACGTCTTACTTCAGGCGCCGCCGTCGCCGACCGACCGCATTGCAAAGTACACGCACTCCTATCCGGCCGGCACGTACAATCGCGCCTATCGCACCGACATCATCGCCGCGAGCGGAGCGGAGGCCGTCGTCCGCTTTCGCTACGATGCGCCCGACATCGCGGGCGGCGCGCACTTCGAGAAGATCGTGCGCTTAACCGCGGACGCGAACCGCTTGATCGTCGATGAACGCGTAACGTTCGACGGCCGCGAAAGCGGCCAACGCGCCCTTACGCTGACTGCGCTCGCCGTTCCGCCGTCTGCCAGCGTCGAAACGAACCCCACCTTCTTGGCCTGGGATGCGCACCACGCGATCTCGGTGGCATGGGCCTCCGGCTCGATCGACGGCGCGACGTGGACGGCGTACGGCAGCAATGGAACGCTCACCCTCACGGCCGCCGGCGGTTCGCTGCGCACGACGTACGGGATCGCACGCGCGCCAAGCCTGCTCGTCGCGCGAGCGTTCGCGGAAGGCGAGCGCGCGTGGCTCGCCGCGAATCCTACGCGCGGTCCTCGTTCCGCCTCGCCACCACCGTAAACATCGGCAGAGCCGTACCGCGGAACATTTGCCGGTGCCGAACGACACGCGCCGTGCGATATCCCACGATGGCGAGCAGATTCGAGATGGACTCCGGGCTGAACGACCACCACGTCTCGAACGGCGCGGACGTCGCGGCGTCGGGAATGAAGTATGCACTGCGCCGCGCTAGCCCGCGCTCGGGAACGAACCCGAAGCGCTTCCGGCGCTCCATCTCGGTCACCACGATCGTCTGCGGACGGAGCGCAGCCGCGCTCTGCAGTGCGCGCAGCGGATCGCGAACGTGCAGCAAGATCGCACCGAACGTGCACAGATCGATCGGAGCGATTGCGACCGGAATTTCATACACGCTGCCGTACACGACGCGGGCGGCGGAACCGAAGGCGCGGCGGCATAACCACCAACTATTGTTGATCTTGGCAATGTGCGTTGCCCGATCGGCGGCAATCGCGGGCACATCGAGACCCGCAAACGGCACGATATCCCACGACCCCGAGCGGTCGAGGTCGTAGGCAACCACCTCGGCACCGCGCCGCTCCATTTCGAAGCACAAGAAGCCGCTGGCCGTCCCGAGTTCGAGCACGCGTTTGCCGCGCACATCTTCGTGCCCGAGATACGTGTCGACCCCGGCACGCAAATCCCACTCACCGGCGACCACGCCGTGCCCGGGCACGTCCATCGTATGGTAGAAGTAGCAGTCCGCTAAGGCCGGCTCATCGCCGCGTTCGGCATACACGGCCTTGCGTGTTCAGCGCGTCCGGTCAAACACCCGGCGGGAGTGCCTGGCCGCGAATGCGAAACCGGCGAGGCCGCGGGGAAGTGGCGAAATGGTAGACGCAGTTGCCTCAAAAGCAACCGAGTGTGAGCTCATGTGGGTTCGAGTCCCACCTTCCCCATATTTTTGAGGGGCGTGTAGTAGAAAATCGAGCATTGATGTCGACTCGAAGAACTTGCCCTCGACCATGTAGAAGGCCCTAACCACCAAAGCTCGGAGGTCGCTATGTCTGATGAAAAATCGCCCGACGATGGGCTCCTGGATCCAGAGAAACTCGACGAAGTTGCCGGTGGCATTGCGGCCTTCAACACCGAGGTCCACGAAGGCGTAGAAATTGCCCCGACCACCATCGAGACTTGCGCCGCCAGCTGCCTGACGACGATGAACCATTAAAACGATGATTTGAATCCGCTAGCCACCGCCTGACTGGGTTACCCGAACGCGACCGGCCGGCCGAGGGCGGGCCTGGCCGCTCGCCGAAGCCGTCTGCCGCTGCCTATGCTGGATTTCGCACACGAATTTCTGCGCGAATCGCGCCGGATCGATCAACTCATTTGGGACGCAATGTCGCTCGTACGCGGCGAACGCGTCCTCTTTTGCGGCTTCGCGAACGACGGTCTGTGGGTCAAGCGCGCGCTGCAGATCGGCGTCGACGTCAGCGTCATCGAGTCCGACGAGGCCAAGCTCGCCGAACTGCTGACACTCGGCGTTCCGACGCTGCGCGGCAGCACGACGCTGATCCCGGCGCGTGACAACAGTTTCGATGCGATCGTCGCGTTCCATTACTTGCACGAGATCGATCCCACGTTCCACACCCAAATCGTGTGGGAACTGGCGCGCGTCGGCCGGCGCATCATCATCGTCGAGCCCGCGCCTCCGGCGGACGCCTTGGGCAAACGGATCTCCGAACTGTACTCGCGAGCGAAATACGAAGCCGGTGCGTTCGAGGAATACCGGTCGATCGACTACTGGCGCAAGTTGCTGGCCATGGTCAAAGCCGACGTGCTGATGCAGCAGTTCACGTTCACGCGCTTGGCGCCGCGCTTCGCGGTCGAAGAGACCGTCGGCCTGATCCTCGACGCGATGGAAGTCGAACAGATGCCGCAAGCGTATCTCGATGAATTGCGCGAACTCGCGCGCCGTCCGGAGGCGCAACTCTCCCCGCTCTCGCGCTTCGTGCTCGTCGCCCTCGGCGCGGGCGAACCGGTACGCGCGTCGGCCGGCACGCTCTTCCACGAAGAGACGGAGGCCGAGCAAGAACGGCGGCGCATTGCGGCCGCCGTCGCGCAACCCGAAGCCCCCTACGCCCCGCCCCAACCGGGCGCCCCGCAGCCCCCGCCCGTCACCCCGCCGCCGGCTTACGCAGCGTCGATGCCGGGCGCCGAGTTTCCGCCCGTACTCCCGCCTCCCGGCGCGACACTGCTGCCGGTCGCGCCCCGCGCGGCTCCGCCGGCCGCCCAGCCGCCGGCCGCACCGCCCCCGGCGGCCCAAACCCCGGCCATGGCGCCGCCTGTTCCCGCCGCACCGCTCGCACCGGCCGCCGCTGTAACGGCACAACCGCAAGCATCGCCGCCCGCGTCCGCGCAACCGACACCCGCCGTGCCGGTGCCGGTCGGCGTGCCGGCGCCACCGGCCAGCGCCCCACGCGGACTGCCGGGTGACACGCCGTTCGGCGTCCCGAGTGGTCCCGAACCGGCGTTCGGCATGCCCGACCCCACGCCGTTCGGCGTTCCACCGCCGGGTGGGCGCGCGGCGCCGTTCGGCCAGCCGTTCGCACTACCGGAAGATCCGGATCCGTTCGGCCTCTCGCCCGATCCTGAGGAGCGCGCCGGCTTCGGTTGGAACTGGGAGCCGCCCGAGGGACATCCCGACGCTCAGCCCGGCGACGAACCCTTCGGAATGTAACTGCGCAGCACGCCGGCTGCGCGCTGCGCCCGCTCGAGGAGCGGCGTCAGCGCGTCGACGGCGAGCACGATACGCTCGCCGTCGCGCGCGCCCGTAGCGAGCATGGAGAGGACCGGCAGTTCGCCGTAGCCTTCCAGCCGCCGCACGATACGCTTCCCTTCGCGCAGCGCGCGCCGCAGTTCGACGAAGAGCAGATCCAGGAAGACCAGGACGGCGACGACCGCGCCGACCCACAGCATGCCGGAACCATCCATCGGCTGAGTCCTAAGCGGCGCTTTCGGACTTGGACGCAGCCGGCGTTGCGGCTGGTGCCGCCGGCGCGGGTGCGGCGGCAGGCGTGGCGGCAGCCGGTGCCGTGGTCGACGAGGAACTCTCGGTGCTCGCAGCAGGCGTCGCGGAACCCTCCGCGGCGGCCGGTGTTTTGCTGGACGCGGCGGAACTGGCGGCTTCCGCGGCCTTGCGCGAATCGGTCAGGTAGAAGCCGGAGCCTTTGAAGACGATCCCCGCGGGGCTGTAGACGCGCGCCATCTCACCGCCGCACTCCTCGCACTTGCCGTCGAAGGTCTCTTTGAAACCGTGACGGACGTCGGCCGTC
>Ga0182015_10001461_pt1 | contig 31129 bp, 32 predicted proteins | sample 712P3MmetaG_FD_120478 | JGI IMG/M metagenome (GOLD analysis project Ga0182015, IMG submission 120478) | Permafrost microbial communities from Stordalen Mire, Sweden - 712P3M metaG | ecosystem: Environmental > Terrestrial > Soil > Wetlands > Permafrost | place: Sweden: Stordalen | collected... | reverse complement strand
TTTCGCGGCCTGATCGTCGTGCTCTGGCGTTCAGGGCTGCGGATCAGCGAAGCGCTCGCGCTCGCCGAGAGCGACCTTGACCGTGCCCGCGGGGCGATCCTGGTGCGCCGCGGCAAGGGCGGCAAGCGCCGCGAGGTCGGCATGGACAGCTGGGGCTGGGAGCAGCTCGACCCATGGCTCCAAGTCCGCGAACAGCTGCCTGTCGGGGCGCTCTTCTGCATCATCTGCGGCCCGACCCGCGGTCGGCCATGGACGCAAGACGCTGTCCGCGTACAGCTTCGGCGCACCGCCGCACGAGCGGCAGTCAGGCGTCGCTTCGCGCCACACCAGCTGCGCCACGCCCACGCCGTGGAGATGGTCCGCGAGGGCGTCCCGATCATGGTCATCCAACGCCAACTCGGACACGCCAACCTCGGCATCACCTCGATCTATCTCCAAGGCATCGACAACGCCGAAATCATCGGCACGCCACGCCGCTCGGGATGTGTCGTTCAGGCTCTCCGGACGGCAATCCGCGCCGGTGGGAACTCGCACCTAGGATTCCCGCATGGGAAGCCGCGCCGTCCGACCGGTGCTTCGGCGGCTCGAGCCGACCGACGACCTCGACGCGCTGCTTGCCGGCACGCCTTCGTGGCCTGGCGCCGAACGGGTGGCTCTTCTCTTCGCTGCCGCCACAGGCACGCCGAGTATCCAGCTCGTCGCAGTTGAGCGGGGCGGGTTGGTCGGCTACGCCCACTGCCTCACCGCCCCGATCGCCGAGGGGCGCCGCGCCGCAAGCCACGTATGGGTGGATCCTGCGGCCCGCGGTCGACGCATCGGGACGGCATTGTGGAGACAAGTGCTCGAAGTTGGGCAGCTCGCCGGACTGGCGGGAGTGCGGCTAGCAGTCGACCTGGCCGATCCACGGAGCCTGGCCGTGGCGATGCATCGTGGGCTTGTGCCGGGTCCGGTGCACCGAGAGAGCCTGCTCGAGCTCAGCACGTTCCCGAACGAGCTGGTCGAGGCGGCCGTGGCCCGAGCGACGGCCGCCGACGTCCGTCTCGTTGCCTTCACGGGCAGCGACGAACAGGCCTGGCGAGACCTCTACGAGTCGTTTGTCCCACTCCACGATGCCACCCCCGATGCAGCCGGCGGCAGGGAGCCGCCGCCTCTAGCGAGCTTGCGGCACGGTTATTCCGGGCCCTGGCAGATCCTGCTTGCCCGCCGAAACGACGCGATCGCGGGAATGACGATGGCCTTCGCTCGGCCCGACGTGGCCTCGCGGGTTGTCACCTTTTTCACCGGCGTCGTCGAGACCGAGCGCGGGCAGGGCATCGCCACCGCTCTCAAGGCCGAGCACGCCCGACGACTGGCCGTTACCGGCTGGCACGAGCTGACGACGTGGAACATGGAGAGCAACAGGGCGATCCTTGCAACAAACGCCAGACTCGGGTTCGTGCCCCTAACGAGGATACAGGCGCTCACCTACGACTTCAGACGTCGCTGAGTTGAGCTCGGCAGCGTGGATTGAAGTCCTCCTCGCTGCCATCACGGGGCCTCTCCGTGCACTACGACTCACCACGCAGCCGCATCCATGCGTTCGCCCTCGAACCCGCGACACCACGATGCGCCGTCGGCATGTCGAACACGCTCGAATCGGGGCGGCCACGAAAGCCCTGCAAACAACCACCTCGGTCCGTCGACGCTGCTCGCTAACCGCCGAGATCGTGTTCGGATCGGTCACGAACTCCACGTTCGTGGCCCACTCGTGGCCCAGTCGGCGCCTCATTGCTGCACAATGGCCAGCCGAAAAGTGAGCCGTTTGCAGGCCCTTGCGCCATGGCGAGACCCAGACTCGAACTGGGGACACCACGATTTTCAGTCGTGTGCTCTACCAACTGAGCTATCTCGCCGAACCAACCCCGGGGCCTCGCCCGGAACCAGCCCGATCGCGCCAAGGCCCGCGCCAAACCACCGAACGCGCGCCCAGACCCGGCCGGACCGGGGCCGATCCTAGCGGCTCAGGAGCCGCTTTCGCCTGCAGGCCAGCCGGCGCGGGGGTCGGGCAGGGGGGTCAGGCGGGCTTCGATCTCGGCGCGGCGGGGTTCGAGCCAGGGTGGGAGGACGACCTGGCGGCCGAGCTCTGCTTCGGGCACGTCGTGGGCGAAGCCGGGGCCGTCGTCGGCGATCTCGTAGAGGACTCCGCCGGGTTCGCGGAAGTAGATCGAGTGGAAGAAGTGGCGGTCGATTATGGGGGTGCTTCGCACCCCGGCTGCGTTCACGTGCTCGTGCCAGAGGGGGTGCTCGGCGACGGTCGTGCCCCAGGCGACGTGGTGGACCGACCCGGCACCCTGGACGAGGCGGCTCTCGGGCGCGGGGTCCCAGCTGATCGTTGCGCCGCGGCGCTCGCCGCGCAACTCGAGCGTGTCGCCCTCGCCCTGCGCTCCGAGCACGTCGAGCAGCAGCTCGCGGCTTGCGTCCGGGCGCAGGCTGTAGGCCCTGACGCCGGCGAAGCCGAGCAGCGCGTGTTCGGGCGGGATCTCGGGGTGCTGCGCCCGCAGCGGTTCGTCGGGCACGTCGTCGATCACGAGCTCGTGCTCGAGTCCCTCCGGGTCCGCGAAGCGGACCGACTCGAAATCCCTTTCGAACGGGATCCCGTGCTCGGCGAGGCGCTGCGCCCAGAAGGCCAACGAGTCGGTCGTGGCGACGCGCGAGCGCACGCGGTAGACGCAACCCGGGCCGGGCTGGCCGCGCGTGGCGCCGGGGTACTCGAAGAAGGTCAGGTCCGCGCCGGCGGTGCCGTGCTCGTCGGCGTAGAAGAGGTGGTAGACGGTCGGGTCGTCCTGGTTGACGGTCTTGGTGACCAGCCGCAGCCCGAGCGTGCCGGTGTAGAAGTCGACGTTGCGCGGGGCATCGCCGGTGATCGCGGTGATGTGGTTGAGGCCCTCTAGGCGCATTCAGCGGGATCCTGAGTCGATCGCCGAGTCCGCGAGGGCGATCATGCTCGCCCTCGAGCCGAGAACATACTGCACGCTGTAGAGCGTCCCGCGCTCGTGCCACTGGATGCTCGCGGGCCCGCACGAGGCGCCGCAGCGGATCGGCGCGAACGAGCCCGTGACCGCGCGCGCGAGCGCGACGCTCGTTCCCCCAAGCTTCACCTGCGGCCCACCCTCGAACTCCGCGAAGAAGCACGCCGTCCCGTCGTCACAACCCGGCGCATAGGCGAGCCGGATGTCGTAGCCGGTGGCCGTGGCGCCACCGGAGCCGTAGAGGCGCGAGGCCGCGACGTCGGCACGGATCGCCGCGGGCATCAGCACGGCGACCTTCCCGTGCTCAGCACGCGCGATCTCCGGCGCCAGCTTCGTGAGCAGGTTGACCGTCGTGAAAGCGGCGGCGAAAGCCGCCGCGCCGAAGAGCAACCCCACGAGCAAACCGCCGGCAGCCACCCGACGGGCGCTCACCGTGCCACGCGCGTAAGGCAGCGTGAGCGGCTTACAGCCGCTCGCGCCCACGAGCAACCGGCAGCAGATCTCCGACCTCGTCGTCGGCGATCGGGAAGTGGCAGGCGGCGACCGTTCCCTGGCCCATCTCGGTGAGCGCCGGCTCCTGCGTCGAGCAGATCGGGCCTGCGTGGGAGCAGCGGGGGTGGAAGCGGCAGCCCGACGGCGGGTTGGCGGGGCTTGGGACGTCGCCGCCGAGCAGGTGGCGCTCGCGCGTGGCGAGCTCGGGGTCGGCGACCGGGACGGCGGAGAGCAGGGCGCCGGTGTAGCGGTGGCGCGGCTGGCTGTAGAGCGCGTCGCTCGGCGCCATCTCGACGACCTTGCCGAGGTACATCACGGCGACGCGGTCGCACATGTGGCGCACGACGGCGAGGTCGTGAGCGATGAAGATCATCGTCAGGCCGAACTCGCGCTGGAGCTCTCGCAGCAGGTTGAGGATCTGCGCCTGGATCGAGACGTCCAGCGCGGAGACCGGCTCGTCGGCGATGATCAGCTTGGGCTTCAGGGCGAGGGCGCGGGCGACGCCGATGCGCTGGCGCTGGCCGCCGGAGAACTCGTGCGGGTAGCGGTTGTAGTGCTCGGGGTTCAGGCCGACGCGGTCCATCAGCTCCTGCACGCGCTTCTTGCGCTCGCCGGGCCCGGTCTCAAGGCCGTGGATCACGAAGGGGTCGGCGATGATCGCGCCGACCGTCTTGCGCGGGTTCAGCGAGGAGTATGGGTCCTGGAAGATCATCTGCATCTCTCGGCGGATCGCCTTCAGGTCCGGCCCCTTGAGCTTGGTGATGTCGCGGCCCTCGAAGAGCACCTCGCCGGAGGTCACCTCCAGCAGGCGTGTGATCAGGCGCGCCGTCGTGCTCTTGCCGCAGCCGGTCTCGCCGACGATGCCGAGCGTCTCGCCCGCCTTGACCTCGAAGCTGACGCCGTCGACGGCGCGCACGGAGCCGACCTTGTGCTTGATGATGATCCCCTTGGAGATCGGGAAGTGCTTGACGAGGTCGCGAACCTCGACCAGCGTGTCGCCGGGGCTCATCCGACGATCTCCGCCTCGGCGACCGGCACGACGTCCTGCTCGATGCCGGCGGCCACGCGCGCCTGCTCGGGCGTGCCGCCGCCCTTCAATGCGGCCCATGCCGCCTGGCGCTGCGCGGCATCGAGCAGGCAGGCCGCACGGTGGTCACCGCCGCCTTCCAGGCCGACATCGCTCAGGGGAGGATCGATCGTCGAGTGCGAGGGCAGCGCGTAGGCGCAGCGGGGGTGGAAGAAGCAGCCGGTGGGGCGGCGGATCATGCTCGGCGGGCGGCCCGGGATCGGCAGGAGTTCGACGCCGCGCGGGCCGTCGAGGGTCGGGATCGAGCGCAGCAGCCCCCAGGTGTAGGGGTGCTGCGGCGAGCTGAAGAGCGGTCTCGCCTCCGCGGATTCGACGATCCGCCCGGCGTACATGACGTTGATGCGGTCGGCGATCTGGGCGACGACGCCGAGGTCGTGGGTGATCATGATCATCGCCATCCCCAGCTCGTGGCGCAGGCGCTCAAGCAGCGCGAGGATCTGCGCCTGGACGGTCACATCCAGCGCGGTCGTCGGCTCGTCGGCGATCAGCAGCTTTGGCTCGTTGGAGAGCGACATCGCGATCATCGCGCGCTGGCGCATGCCGCCCGAGAACTCGTGCGGGTACTGGTCGACGCGCCGCCGGGGGTCGGGGATGCCGACCAGCTCGAGCAGCTCGATCGCCCGTGTGCGAGCGGCGGCGCGGGTGATCGAGCGGTGGATGCGCATCGCCTCGACGATCTGCGCGCCGACGCGGAACTGGGGGTGCAGCGAGGACAGTGGGTCCTGGAAGATCATCGCGATCTCGTTGCCGCGGATGTGGCGCAGTTCGGCCTTTGAGATCGTCAGCAGGTCGCGACCGTCGAACAGGATCTGACCGGTGACGATCGCCCCCTGCGTCACGGTCAGGCCGAGCAGCGTCAGCGCCGCGACCGTCTTGCCGGAGCCCGACTCGCCAACGATGCCGATCGAGGCGGCCCGGTCGACGGTGTAGGAGATGCCGTCGACGGCGTGCACGACGCCGTCGTGGGTGGGGAACTGGACGCTGAGGTTCTCAACCGAGAGCAGCGCCCCGGCCGGCTGCTCAGTGCTCATTCGTAGCGCACGCGGGGGTCGAGGAAGGCGTAGGCGATGTCCACGAGGATGTTGGCGACGATGATGAAGATCGAGGCGACGAGCACCGTCCCCTGGACGATCGTCACGTCGCCGTGGCCGATCGCGTCAATGTTCAGCCGCCCGATGCCCGGGATGTCGAAGACGCCCTCGGTCAGGATCGCGCCGCCCAGCAGGCCCGCGATGTCGAGGCCGAGCACCGTCACCAGCGGCGTGATCGCCGAGCGCATGCCGTGCTTGAGGATCACGCGGCGCTCCGAGAGGCCCTTCGCGCGCGCGGTGCGGATGTAGTCCTCGCCCATCACCTGCAGCAGGCTGCCGCGGACCAGGCGCGCGTAGATCGCGGTCGAGGTGGCCGAGAGCACCATCCACGGCAGCAGCAGGGACTCGAACCATTTCAGCGGGTTGACCGTGAGGCCGACGTAGCTGCCGGCGCCGGGGAAGACGTGGAACTGGCCGATGTCGTTGGCGAAGACGTAGAGCGCGATCAGGCCAAGCCAGAACACCGGCGCGGAGACGAAGACGAGGGCCGTGCCCATCGCCGCGCGGTCGAGCAGGGTGCGGCGCTTGATCGCGGAGATGATGCCGACCGGCACGCCGACGACGATCCACAGGAAGGCCGCGCCGACGGTCAGCGACAAAGTGGCCGGCAGGCGGTTGGCGATCAGGCCGCCGACGGGGTCGTTGTAGTAGTAGGAGTAGCCGAAATTGCCGTGCAGAATGATGTTCTTGATGTAGTTCCAGAACTGCACGTAGATCGGGTGGTTGAGCCCGAGGTCCTTGCTGATCTCGGCGATGATCTTGGGCGAGCCGTTACGGCCCGCGCGCAGGATCGCCGGGTTCACCGACGGCAGCAGGTAGAAGATCATGAAGGTGACCGCGATCACCGCGATCAGCAACACCACGCCCCAGAGCAGGCGGCGGATGATGAAACCGGTCATCAGCGGTGGCGGCCCGTCACCCGGGGCGCCGCGAACGGCGCCCCGGGGTTGCGACGGTCAGATGATCCGTTGATCACGGATTGTCCAGCGAGGTGTACCCGTAGTCCCACTCGCCAACGTCCCAGAGGTCGTTGATCCCGCGGACGTTCGCGGACTCGATGTTCGGCTGATCATCGAAGATCCACGGAATCGCGACGGCCTGGTCGACCAGCATGTCATCGACCTTGGCCCACGCGTCAGCGGCCGCTGTGGGATTGACCACCTGGGAGGCGGCCACCATCGCGGCGTTGATCTGCGGGTTGTTGACCTGACCCCAGTTGGAGTTGTTGGTCGGGGTGATGGCCGGGCCCCAGAACGGGACGTAGAGGATCGTCTGCGGGTCCGCGAAGTCGCGGATCCAGCCGACCTCCGGACACGCGTCGACCTCGGCAGCCGGCACGCCGCAGTACTTGGCGTACATCACCGACTGGTCGACCAGCACGAGCTTCACGTTGAAGCCGAGCTCGGTCAGCGCGTCCTTGACGATCGCGGCCTCCTCCGGCGAGTTGCCGTTGTCGGAGCCGACGATCTTGACGGACTGGGATCCCGTGTACTTGCCTGACGGGTAGCCAGCGGCCTTCATGTACTTCTCGGCGACCGTGAGGTTGCCGTCCGGATACTCGTTCCACGGGTACTTCGGTCCGGCCAGGCCGCCCGACTGTGTGAAGCCGGCCGAGCCGGGCGTGATGAAGTGCGTGGCGACCTCACCGACGATCGTCCCGCCCGCCACCTTGACCATCGCGGCACGGTCAAGCGCCGCGTAGGCGGCACGACGGATGTTCACGTTGGAGAACACGCCCTTGGCGTTGTCCAGCGACACATAGTGGTCGCCGGCGCCCGGAACGGCGTAGAGCTGCTTGTAGTACTTGGTGTAGGCCAGCTCAACGTTGGCGTTGGTCGGCGTGTCGTTCTGCACCGAGTCAGAGCCCTTCAGGACCTGCAGGCCGATGACCTGTGAGGCACCGCCGATGTTGATGTTGATCCGGTCCAGATAGGCCGGAGCCGGGTCGCTCTTGGGGTTCCAGTTGGGGTTGCGCACCAGCGTCGCGGACTTGCCGGGCTGATAGCCCAGGCCGAGGAACTTGCCGGCCGCCGTGGACTCGAGCATGTAGGGGCCGGTGAAGACCTCCGAGCTCGTGCCGTACTGCGTCGGCTTGTCCTTGTCCAGCGGACCGGCGAAGGACTCCGGCACCGGCATCGTGATCGGCAGCGACAGCGCGCCCTCGAGCAGGATCGCGGTCGGCTGGGTCAGGTGGAAGACGATCGTCGTCGCGTTCGGCGTGACGATGCCCGCGATCGGGCCGCCCGTCGCCTTCGCCGCTCCGACGATGTCGCCGAAGTAGGGGATGAAGTACGGGTTCGCGACGTTCGGGTTCGCGCCGCGCTCGATCGCGTAGGCGACATCGGCTGAGGTCACCAGACGGTTGACCGGCGGGCTGAAGTGAACATCGTCCTTGATGTGCACCGTGACCGTCTTGCCGCCGTCGGTCACGATCGGCTGACCGGAGGCGAGCATCGGCGAAACCGTCGTACTGTTGTTGGGCAGATACTCGTACAGCGGCATCTGCGTCGCGTACATGATCTCGTAGTCCAGCGCGAAGTAGGCCTCGCCCGGATCGAGATGCTCGAAGTCCTCGCTGTCATACACGGTCAGCGTGCCGCCACGCTTGCCGTTGTAGAGGTTCTCGCCCGAGCCGGTCTGCGCAGGCGCGAGACCCGCTCCGTTCGCCACCGTCGTCGAATGGCTCGACGCATAGGCAAACAGCGCTGCGGCGGCGGCAAACAGCACCAGCACCGTTGCCAGCGCGCGCCGTCGTATTGATGTGTTCATCATGCTCCCATCGATGGGTTGGTTACGTTGAATATCAGTCAGCCTTTGGGTTCAGCGCGTCCTGCAGCCCGTCGCCGAGCAGGTTGAACGCGAGCACGGTCAAGAGCAGCGCGGCGCCGGGGAAGACCATCCACCACCACGCGATGTTGAAGATCGGCGTGGCCTGGGCGATCATCTGCCCCCAGCTGGCGGTCGGCGGCTGCACGCCGACGCCGAGGAACGAGAGCGCCGCCTCGAACAGGATGTTGACCGGGATCAGCAGGCTCGCGTAGACGATCACCGGCGCCGCGAGGTTCGGCAGGATCTCGCGGAACATGATCCGCGCGTCGGAGGCGCCGAGCGAGCGCGCCGCTTCGACGAACTCCTTCTCTCTCAGCGACAGCACGAGGCCTCTGACGATGCGCGCGATGTAGGTCCAGCCGAAGATCACGACGATCGCGATGATCACCGGCACGCCCGGCTGGATGAGCCCGTAGAAGCAGCCGTTCAGCGCACAGGCAGAGGCCAGGCCGATGCCGAACAGCAGCGTCGGGAAGCACAGCACCAGGTCGGTCAGGCGCGAGAGGACCGTGTCCACCCAGCCGCGGTAGAAGCCCGCGAGCAGTCCGACGATGACGCCGATCACGGTGGCGATGCCGGTGCCGATGACGCCGACCTCCAGCGACACGCGCGAGCCGTAGATCACGCGCGAGGCGATGTCCTCGCCCAGGCCGTCGACGCCGAAGGGATGCGCGGCGCTCGGGCCGAGCGGCTCGCCGAAGGCGTTGGTCAGGTTGAGGTTCTGGACGTAGGGGCCGGGCAGCCCGAACAGCTTCACGACCAGCGGCGCGGCGACCGCGATGATGACCAGGACGACGATGAAGATCAGCGACGCGACGGCGACGCGATCCTCGCGAAAGCGCCGCCAGAACAGGGCCGTCGGAGAGCGCGCGACGATATCGCCGGCATCCTCACCTGACATGCCGAGCGTAACGTCGGGCCCTGCTAGCGATACCTGGACGCTCATCTACCCCACGCTCGGTTTGGCGACATGGTCGGCTTTTCCTGCCTCCCGCACGAATATCCGCAGGCTCGTCGTATCTCGCAAACGCGTTTTCCGCCTTCGACCGCTGTGGGGTGCCTCCCCAGGCCCTCTGAGCGTAGCGCTTCGGCGCACTTCCGCGCGCTGATTGCACGCTGGCGCCCGCCGGTCGGTTGGCCGCCGACGGGGGCGCGATACTCGCCCGGCCAACCGAAAGGAGCAGAAACGTGGAGAGCAGCGGCGCAAGCGACACCGGCGCGATCGGGACCACAGCAGCCGCGGCGAGCGCCGCGAGCGCCACCCCCGACCCGATGCGCCACCACAAGCACTACGTCGGCCGGGGCGAGAAGGACTCGCCCTACGCCGGGGGCTCGAGCTTCATGGAGCGCGTCGCCGAGGGCGTCGCGAGCGGGATGGGGACGGTCGCCTTCGTCGTGATCGGGTCAACCATCATTCTCGGCTGGGTGTTGATCAACGGCGCGATCCCCTACGTGGAGGCGACCTTCCGCCACCTCGCCCACGGCAACCAGTTCGACCCCGAGCCGTGGATCCTGCTGAACCTGATCTTCTCCGGCGTCGCCTTCTACACGGGAGCGCTGGTGATCATCGCCCAGAAGGCGCAGACGCGCACCGACAAGGCCAACGAGGAGGCCTCCGCGCGCCACCGCGACGAGATCTCGCAGTCCCAGACCGACCTGCTGACGCAGAACACGCAGCTGACCGAGCAGATCCACGAGATGGCGGCGCGGCTGAAGACGCTGACCGAGCAGGTCCACAACACGATCTGCACAAAGGGGGCCGCAGGCGCCTGAGGCGGCTGTTCAGCCGCGCGCAGCCCTGCGCGCCGTGCGCGCGCGGACGCTCAACCAGATCGTCAGAGCGAAGACGAGCATCGCCAGCGGGACGTGGATGACCAGCAGGCCGTTGTCGTTGTCGGCGGTGATCGCGTGGCCAATGATCGTCTGCACGATCAGCAGCAGCGCGAGCACGGTCGATCCGATCGCGAGGGCGGGGGCGGATCGGCGCAGCGCGGTGAGCGCGTAGATCGCGGTGATCGCAGCGAGCGCGATCGCGACGTAGGCGTTGGCGTTGTGCGCGGTGAGCCATCCGCCGGAGCTGTGCGGAGCGATCACCTCGCCGGCGAACACAGCCTGCAGCAGGATCGCGAGCGCCGTCAGGCCGGTGAGCGCGGCGAAGATCGGGCCCGAGCGCGCCAGCGGGCCGCCGCCGGGCTGCTCGGTGGGCGCCGTCGCGTCCTGCTCGCTCACGCCCTCGACTCTACCCGTCCATGTGGCGCTGCGCGCGCTCGCGACGCGGGGTTGGGGTGGCGGGCCGGTAGCGCGCCGGCGGCGGGCGGTGGGTCGGGCGGGGCCGGCGGCTTCACCGTAGGCGGCTGCTTGAGCACTGGCGACGGGTCAGGCGGCCGGCGGCGTCAGCGCGGGCGCGAGCTGGTCGATCCGGTCGAGAATCGCCTTCAGGCCGCCCTCCGTGTTGATGTCCAGACGGTCGAGGATCGCGACGGCATCCTCGTAGGTGTGCTGCGAGCGCGCGTCGGAGGCGACGCTCTGGACGTTCTGGCCGACCATGATGATCGACAACAGGACCAGCTGGATGAAGGTCTGCGCGATCCAGGCGACGATCAGGATCAGCCCGGGCTTGGTGAGAAAGGAGGGCACGTCGCTTCTCGTCAGCGCGCCCGCCTCGATCAGGATCGCCGGCAGGCTGACCAGCGCGATCACGCAGAACAGGTAGGCGCAGGCCATCGTGCCCACGCCTCGCGTGATGAGCACGGCGAACTTGGCGTTGAAGCCCTCGGCCCTGCCGACCGCCTGCCTGATCGAGTGCAGGTTGAACTTCGCGACTCCGAAATGCTGCTCGACGCTCATTTGGCTCCTCGCGGTCCGCGTGTAATGGGGGTTGCGCGAGCGACAGTAGCGCCCGGTCGCGACGCTGCCGCGTGGGCACGGCAGCCGGCTCGGGGCGCAGCGGGCGGCCCGCGCGGCGACGCGGCGCCGTTGAGATCCGAGCGCCACGACATACTCCGGCCCTGTGGCCGTCGGCGCGGGGACACCGGCGCCGCGCAACCGCTCCAGCGTCATAATCCGTGGCGGAGGGTCTCACCTCCCCAGAAACCCAAAAGGGGCTCGCGATGCGTCTACCCACACCTCGTTCCAAGCGTCTGATCGGCGTGACCTCGATGGCCTGCGCAGGCTTGGCCACGGTCGCCGTCAGTCTCGCGCTCACGACCGGTCCCGCCGCCGCGGCGGCGCCTCCGGCGTGCACGTCCTCGCAGCTCGTCCCCTGGCTCAACTCGACGGGCAGCGGCACCACGGGCGCGATCTACTACGCGATCCAGTTCACCAACATCACCGCGAAGAGCTGCACGCTCACCGGCTATCCGGGCGTCTCCGGCGTCACTCTCGGCGGCTCCCAGCTCGGCAGCGCGGCGGTGCGCAACGACACGCATAAGTCCTTCGTGATCACGCTCGCCAGCGGCGCGACCGCCAGCACGCTGAGCACCACGGGGATCTCCATCCTGAAGATCACCGATGTGGCCAACTACCCCGCCGCGACCTGCAAGCCGGTGACGGCCGGCGGGCTGCGCGTGTACATCCCTGGCCAGAAGGCCTCCACGGTCATCCCGTTCCCCTTCCGCGCCTGTTCGAAGAGCGGACCAACCTATCTGAGCGTCGAGCCGATCGAGGGCGGCGTGTCCGCAGCCGGCTGAGCAGCACGCCTGCAGGACCTTGAGCCCCGGGGCCGCAGGACGGCTTCCGGGGCTCAACCTAATCGTCGTTGCGGCCGATTAATCGGGCGTGATCGACATCGACAAGGCTCTGCGCGCGCTCGTCGCGCGCGATGGGTCCGATCTGCACCTGAAGGCCGGCTCCGTGCCGATGGCTCGCGTCGCCGGCGAGCTGACCGCACTCGGAGGCGAGGAGTGGCCCGTGCTGGCGCCAGGTGAGACGGAGAAGATCCTCCAGGAGATGCTGGGCGACGGCGTGCGGCTTGACGAGTTCGAGCAGCGCCACGAGATCGACGTCTCCCGCGAGATCCCCGACGTCGCCCGCTTTCGCATCAACGCCCGTCGCCAGCGCGGGGGGATCGCGCTCGTGGCCCGTGCGATCCCGCACCGCATTCGCACGATCGAAGAGCTCTGCCTGCCGCCGGTCGTGGCTCGTATGGCTGAGGAGCAGCGCGGCATCATCCTGGTGACGGGGACGACCGGCTCGGGCAAGTCGACGACGCTCGCCGCGATGATCCATCACATCAACCTGCACCGCGCGGCGAACATCCTGACAATCGAGGATCCGATCGAGTTCGTCCACGAGGATCTGCACTCGATCATCGGCCAGCGCGAGGTCGGCGTCGACACCGTCTCCTTCAAGGACGCGCTGCGGCGCGTGCTGCGGCAGGACCCGGACGTGATCCTGATCGGCGAGATGCGCGACGAGGAGACCGTCCAGACCGCGATGTCGGCGGCCGAGACCGGCCACCTGGTGCTCTCGACGATCCACACGCTGGACGCCGCCGAGACGATCAACCGGATGCTCGAGTTCTTTCCTCCCAACCACCACCAGCAGGTGCGCTCGATGCTCGCCAGCACGCTGCGCGGCGTGATCTCCCAGCGCCTGGTGCGCGCCGCCGACGGTGGCCGCGTTCCGGTCTGCGAGATCCTGCGCACGACCGGCCGCGTCCAGGACAAGATCGTCAAGCCCGACGAGACCTCCGATTTGACGGATGTGATCACAGAGGGCGGCTACGACGGGATGCAGACCTTCGACCAGGCGCTCTACGCGCACGTCTCCGCGGGGCGCGTGAGCTTCGAGGACGCGCTGAGCGCGGCGACCAGCCCGCACGACTTCAAGCTGCTGCTCGAGGCCGAAGGTCGCCGCGGCACGACGATGGCCGACGTCGTCGAGGTGCCGGAGCCCCCGCCGGCGGTTCACGCCGGCTACTGATCGCGGCGCTTGGGTCGCCCGCTGACCGCGCGCGCGGCTGCAAGCGTGGCGTTTGGGGCCGCGCCCCCGTGCCCACCTGCGCGGCTGCCGCTTGGGGTCGCGTGCGTCCTACGCGCGCTTGAGGTCGAGGTCGAACTCCATCGTCGCCATGTCGGTCACGCTGACGAAGCCGCCGACGCTCGGGGCGATCATGTTGAACTCGCCCCACGGGAAGGTGAGCGAGCCGACCGCCTGGATGCGAGTGTTCGCGAGGCGCATTTGCAGTGGGATCGTCAGGCGCCGCGAGGTGCCGTGGATCGTGACGACGCCGGTCACCGACACATCGACGACCCCGCCCTGCAGCGCGCTCGCCGGCAGGCGCAGCGGCGTCGAGAGCACGAAGGTCGCCTTCGGATAGGTGGCGCTCTGGAGGCCGATCGTCTGGATGTGCTCGTCGCGGAGCTGCTCGTTGCTCTTCAGCGTCTCCACGTCGATCACGAACGACGCGGCGGTGACGGTGAGCGTGCCGCCGGAGTCGGCGAAGGTGGCGGCGCCCGTTATCGCTGACGTGCGCCCGACGGCGTCGCTCAGCGCCGGCAGGAATGCGAGCTTCTCGCGCACCCTGTAGCCAGCCTGCGAGCCCGAGGCGATCGTCCAGTCCCCGGCAAGCGCCGAGGCCGAGCCGACCGGCGTGCTGATCGAGGTGGTGGAGAGCGAGAACGGCGGCGCGGAGGAGGTCGGGAAGATCACGAAGTAGATCAGCGCGGCCCCGGCGAGGGCGATCGTGACGATCGCGCCGGCGATTGCGGCAAATAGTCCGCGCTTGGTCTTCGGAGGTCTGGGCAGACGCGGCATTGGGCGCGGTCCTTTCCGCTCGTGAGGTGAGCCGGCCGCGGCGGACCGGAAACGCGGCCATCATGGCCCGCGCGCCTCAGCGAGAGCCTAGGGCTTCCTGAGCGTCAGCTGAGAGCGTCGGGCGCGGAGCGGCGGCGATCAGCGCCGCTCCGTCGGGCTCACTGCGGCGGCGCGTCGCCCCGACGGCCGCGGCCGGCCTCGTTCTCAGCCGCCTGCTGGCGGGCCGATGCGTCGGAGGCCACGCGGTGGGCCTCGTTGGCGCTCGTCTGGGCTCGCGCCCGCTCGTCGGAGGCCCGGCGGGCTGCCTCGTTGGCGACAGCCTGGGCTCGCGCCCGCTCGTCGGAGGCCCGGCGGGCTGCCTCGTTGGCGACAGCCTGGCTTCTCGCCCGCTCGTCGGAGGCGTGTCGGTAGGCCTCGTTGGCGCTCGCCTGACGCGACTGGCCCTGCTCGCGTTCGCTCGCCGCGCCCGCCTCGTCCGCGGTCGCGGCCGTGCGCTTTTGCCGCTTGAAGAAGCTCGCCATGATCCGACGATTCTAGTCCTGGCCCGCTTCGCCGCGTCCACGCCCCGGGAGTAGTGTCAGGCGCGTCGCAGCGGCACCCAACGAGGGAGGCAGCATGGCCAGGTACGTCACGTTGATCAGCTGGACTGAGCAGGGCGTCAAGAACTTCAAGGAGAGCGTCGATCGCTATGAAGCCGCGGAGGCTGCACTCGCCAAACTCGGCGTGCGTTTTCTTGACATCCACTGGACCGTCGGGACCTACGACCTCGTCGGTGTGATCGAGGCCGACGACGAGGAGACCGCGGCGGCCGGCCTTCTGGCGATCGCTGCGCAGGGCGGTATCCGCACGACGACGATGCGAGCCTTCACCGCCACCGAGATGCGCAGCATCATCGCCAAGGCCGGCTGAGCCGGGCCGGCGGCTGCGGCTGCGCGCCGGCCACCGTGACGCCACAGGCCGACCGCGCGGCACTCCGGGAGCGTCCCGAAGTGCCGCGTGCCGGTCTCCGTCTAGAAGAACGTGACGACGGGTGTCGTCGCGGTCGAGCCGGTGTAGTCGGTCGTGGTTGAGTAGCTGGCGCTGTAGTAGTTGGTGCGGTCGCTCTCCTTCGCCCGCCGATGACCGGGCGCGGCGTTCACACCGGCGCAGCCGCGAGGCGCCTCAGGCGCCCAGCGCGTCAGCTGGCAACTCGTCGCCGTCGAGAAGGTCGGTCGGGGCGAGGATGAAGACCTCACACATGAGATCGGGGTCCTGCTGGTTGCCGCTCATGAAGCCGATCACGCGGCGGCCGGTCGCAGCTTCGATGACAGTCTCGAAGCGATGTCGCATCACCTCTTGGAAGTCCATCCGCTGTTGGATCACCGCGGGCCCGCGTCCGCCGTCAAGCAGCGTCTGCTCGACCCGTGAGAAGCCGCCGCGCAAAACGCACACGACGAGATCGTCGGCGTAGTAGGACTTCGCCCGGGTCGGACCGTGGCCGTAGAACTCCTTCAGCAGTGAGACCATGCCGTCCGAGATCGTGGACAGCACCTCTCCATGGCTTCTGCGAGCGATCGCAGGGACGTCAGGCTCTGTGCTCAATCTTCCGAACCCCGCGGCGTCGGCGCGCTCGAGGACCGTGGTGAGCGCGACAGGGGAATGTTTGCTCCACGGAGCAACCACGGCCGTGACACGGCTCTCATGACTATTGAATCGCGCGAGCGGCCACTTTGTGACAACTGCGTCTGGCCGCCACGCTGCTGGTGGGGGCGGGCCGCCCGAGGGCCAGGCCTTGGGCGAGGTACGGTGGGGACGCCCTTAGCCCGACGTCGCGGTCCCCTCGAGATGGCCGCTGTCACACGCCGGTGCGGTGTCCGCGCTGAGGATGCGGACGTCGGTGGGTGCGGCTCGCAGGCCGACGGTCGAACCTTCGATGATGGCGGTGTCTTGCGGTCGCGTCTGGACGTTGAAGCGGGTGAGTTTGATCAGCAACCCGCCGCCCTGGGGGCGCACGCTGAGGATCCTGTCGGTCAGCGCGCTCGCCGCCGGCTCTGTGACCTCGAGCTCCCACGCGTGAATCGCGATCTTCACCGGCCCGTCGGCCGGGGTGCTGCTCGTCAGTTCGCCGCCTCCCTCCAGCCGGACGATTGAGCCGCCCGCGGTTCGCGTCGCGGTTGCATCGACGACGTTCGCTCCGGTGAGCGCAGCAACCGTCGCGGTCGCCGGAGCGCTCAACAGCTCGGCGGGGCTGCCGAGCTGCTCGAGGCGACCGCTGTCAAGCACGGCGATCCGCCGCGCGAGCGCGCAGGCGTCGTCGAAGGAGTGCGTCACGAGCAGGGTGGGGAGCTCGAGTTCGTTCAGCTCCTGCGCAAGTTCGTCGCGCACCTGGGCGCGGGTGGTTGCATCAAGCGCGGCAAACGGCTCGTCGAGGAGCAGCACGCGCGGTCCGCGTGCGAGTGCGCGCGCGAGTGCGACGCGCTGGCGCTCGCCGCCGGAGAGCTGCGGCGGGCGCGCACCCGCCAGGTGCGCCACCCCAAGGCGCTCCAGCAGGTCAGGCCGGTTTCGCCGGGCGGCGAAGCGCACGTTCGCGGCGACCGTGAGGTGGGGGAACAACCCGTAGTCCTGTGGCACGTAGCCGACTCGGCGATCTTCCGGGTCCAGGCGGACGTCGTGCTCGGTGTCCAGCCATACCTCTTGGGCGAGCGTGATGCGGCCGCGGCGAGGGCGCTCGAGCCCGGCGATCGTGCGCAGGAGCGAGCTCTTGCCGGCGCCGGACCGCCCGACGACGGCGATCGTCTCGGCGTCGAGCCCCAACGCGACCACAAGCTCGAACGAGCGGCGGGCTAGCGCGATATCGATATCGAGCTGGGCCACGACCAGAGGAACTTTGCGGTTAGGAGGATCGTGCCGCTGAAGACGAGCAGGAGCACGCCGATCGCGACCGCCTGGTCGAGGTTGGCGTCGAACAGGCTGTAGGGGGCCGTCGCCAGTGTCTGGGTGACGCCCTGGAAGCTGCCGGCGAACAGGATCGTCGCCCCGAACTCGCCGACCCCGCGGGCGAATGACAGGGCTGCCGATGCGCCGAGTCCGGTGCGCGCGAGCGGAATCGCGACACGCAGCATCCGCCGCAGCGGACCGGCGCCGAGCGTCGCGGCCACATCGAGAAGCGTCGCGTCGATGGCTTCGAACGCCGCGATCGCGCCGCGAATGTAGAACGGGCTGGCCACGAATGTGATCGCCATGACCACCGCCGCCGGAGTGAACAGCACGTCGACACCAAGCACCTGGAGCGCGTGACCGAGCAGGCCCAGGCGACCGTAGGCGACGAGCAGGGCGATGCCGGCGACCGCCGGGGGCATGGCGAGCGGCAGTTCGATCAGCGTGATCACGAATCTGCGGCCGCGAAAGCGCCGCCTGCCGATCAGATAGGCGAGGGGCGTGCCGAGCCCGATCGTCAGGAGCATCGCGGCGGCGTTGGTCTTGAGCGAGACGACGATCGCGTCGGTGGTCACCGGCTTGCCGAGCTCGTCGATCAGGCCTCCCAGAGGCTGATAGGTGACGAGCGCGACAATCGGCACCAGCAGGAAGCCCAGCACGAGGGCGACCACCAGCGCCAGGGCGACCACCGCGACGATACGTCCGGGCGCCGAGGATGACCGCGCCCGGACGTAGTCGCCGATCACTGCCAACCTACCCCTTGCCGAAGCCCGCGGCCCTGAGAATCCTCTGGCCCTTCGCGGACAGCACGAGCTTGACGAACGCCTGCGCCGCCGCCAGATTCGGCGAGTCCTTCACCACTGCGATGAAGTCCTGTGTGTGCGGCATCGCCTGGGCCGGAAGCAGGATCGCCTTGACCTTGCCCTTCGCCGCGATGGCGTCGGTGACGTAGACAAAGCCGACGTCACCCTCGCCCGCCGCAATCTGCGCCACGACCTGCGTCACATCCGTCTCCTCGCTGACGATGTTGTTGTCGGCGGCAGTCGTGATGCCGAGGTTGGCAAAGGCCGTCGCGGCGTAGTCGCCGCACGGCACCGTCGGGTTGCAGACGACGATCTTCACGCCCGGATTCGTAATGTCGGCGACGGACGTGATGTGCGCCGGATTGTCCTTCGGCACGATCATCACCAGAAGGTTGGTCGCAAACTCGACCGGCTTATCCACCAGTCCCATCTGGTACAGCTGCTCTGGATCCTTTCCGTTCGCGGCGGCGTACACGTCCGCCGGCGCGCCCTGCTCGATGTCGGTTTCCAGCGCCCCCGAACCGTTGAACGTGTAGTTCTCAAGTGGCGCGATCTCCGGAAAGACATTCGCCAGAGACGCGGCCCCAAGGATGTCCAACCTGACGTGCGCGGCACGCGTAATTGGCGCCGCGTGCCCCGTCGCCGCCGAGGTCGCCAGGGTGGCACAGGCCCCGATCGCAGCGGCCATCGCGACGGTAGCCAAGGCTCGCTTCGTGGCGATGATGCTCAACCGCATAGTGCCTCCTCATGGGTGTTTGCCGCCCGCCAACCGGGCAGTTTAGTCATGACCTGACGATACATCGCCAGCCGCGCGTCTGCGCCGGGGGGCCGCGCGCGACGAACGTGCGGCGGCCGGCTGGCGCTTGCGACGCCGGCGCGGTAGCGTCGAGGGATGGCCGGCTCGCAGCAGTTGTCACTCGATGGCTGGGTGATCCTCGGTCTGCTCTGCGAAGGGGACACGCACGGCTGGACGCTCGTTCGCGCCACGGCGCCGCAGGGCGAGATCGGTCGCGTCTGGTCGATTTCGCGAGCGCTCGTCTATCGCGCCGTCGGGCTGGCGATCGATGCCCGGCTGGTTGAGCGCGCCGGCCTCGAGACTGGGGCTCGCGGGTCCCCGCGTACGCTCCTGCACGTCACCACGACCGGTCGACACGAGTTTGGGCGCTGGCTTGGCGAACCGGTCGTGCACGTCCGCGACCTGCGCTCGGCGCTGCTGCTGAAGCTGCTCTTCGCACAGCGATCCGGACGCGACAGCGCGCCGCTGCTGAGGGCTCAGCGGGCGATCCTGGCCGAGACGATCAGGGGGCTGAAGAGCGAGCCGTTCGACGAGGAGCCCAGCGAGGTCACGCTACGTGCCTTTCGTCTCGAGACCGCGCGCGCCGGCCAGCGATTCGTCGACGGAGAGCTCGCGCGCCTTTCGGCCTGAGGATTGTCGGCAAATCCAAACTGCGTTTGCGGCTTCTCTATGCTGGCGGCCATGCCGCGCCGCGATCGCGTTTGCCGGCTCGTCTCGCAGTTGGCAGTGGCGCTCGGCGCTCGACGGAGGGGGCGGGGCGATCGACGGTCTCGATCGAGACCGGGCGCGACACGACTGGATCGGTTGGCCTCGTGTCTGATCGGTTGCGTGGCGGTCGGGGCGATCGCCGCGTGTGGGAGCAGCACGCCGAGGCCGGTGGCCAGCGTTCCGCTGTCCGGGTCGGGCTGCAGCACGGCCGTCGCATCAGCGCGACCGCTCGCCGGCGTGAAGACGGTGATGGTCCCGCTCGCCGGGTACCCGTTCGGAGTTGCCTCGACCCGCGATGGTCGCTGGTCGTTCGCCGATGAGACTCGAGGCGCGGTCGGCGTCTTCTCCGACGCTCACTTCACACCTCGACTCGTGCGCACGATCGAAGTTCCCGGGCAGGCCGTCGGCGACTCGCTGACCAGCGACGGGCGTTACCTGCTGGTCGCCGGTGGCGGTCAGGGCGGTGCGGGTGCCGCGGTGCTGAGCGTCGCGCGGGCAGAGGCGGGCCGCAGTCCCGCCGTGCTCGGCACGCTCTCCGGGGCACCGAACGGGTTCGGCCCGATCGAGGTGACCAGCTCCCTGGATGGCGATTACGCGCTCGTCTCGGTCGAGTACGCCGACCGGGTCGACGTCTACAACCTGCGCGCGGCGATCGCCGATCATTTCACCCGACCGACCTATCTGGGATCGGTGCGGCTCGGGCAGGCCGTTGTCGGCATGGCCGTGTCGCCGAATGGTCGCTGGCTCTATGTGACGAGCGAGATTGCCGCCGGCGCGCGCACGCTGGCCTCGCCTGGCACGCTGAGTGTGATCAGCATCGCCAAGGCTGAACATGACCCTGCCGACTCGGTGGTCGCGACGGTCGACGCGCGGTGCCAGCCGGTCCGCGTCGTCGTCAGCGCTGACGGGCGTACCGTCTGGGTCACCGCGCGGGCAAGCGACGAGCTGCTCGCCTTCTCCGCCGCCAAGCTGATCAGCGATCCCGCCCACGCATTGATCGCCGCGGTCCGGGTGGGCGAGGCTCCGGTTGGCCTCGCGCTCGTCGACAGCGGCCGCTGGATCGTCGTCGCTGACTCAAACCGATTCACCGCTCCAGGAGCCCACTCCGCCCTCACGGTCGTCGACACGGCGGCCGCGCTCGCCCGTCAGGCGGCGGTACTCGGGACCGTCCCCGCCGGCTCGTTCCCACGCGAGATGTCGCTCGAGGGTAACGGCAACACACTCCTCGTCAGCAACTTCGCCTCCGGCCAACTCGAGGCCATCCATCTCCCCGCACCGACCGGCGGGTGAGCCGCGCGATCAAGCTCGCCGCCACAATCTCCTGACGAATCGGGTGGCTCGCGCCAAGCGGCGACTCTCGACGAACCACACACTCCCAGGATCAGAGCTCCGTGAAAGCCGGGCCTGGCTCCGAGCAAGCCTATGCCCAGCTCCCGCGACCCGCGCTGGTGCCGGTCTCGCCGCGGGTCGCTGTAGGAGCTACGACTGACTACCGGGGGCTGGCTATGTCGACCTGCTTGGTGATGGAGATGTCGCTGAGATTCACATGGCCGGGGCTGACACTCGCAGCCCCGCCGCGCACATCCTCTGCCGCCTCGTCTTGGAGCTCGAGGTCCTGCTCGAGATCCTCCGCGAGCAGCGTGTCCTGTTCGCTGGCCTGATCATCGTGCTTCGAGGGGTCCATCTCACCTCCCATTCGTCGTCGTACGCGCCGTTTCACCACGAACGGCGCGAGGAGAATAGTGCGCGAAGCCAGCTGATCGCTCCTGTCCGACTTCGTGGCGCTCCCTCACTCCCCCCTACACCCCGATCCCCACATATTTCACCGACAGGTACTCATCGATTCCCTCGGCCCCGCCCTCGCGGCCGAACCCTGACTGCTTCACCCCGCCGAAGGGCGCAGCCGTGTTTGACGGCACTCCCTGGTTGACGCCGACCATGCCGGTGTCGAGGGCCTCGGCGACGCGCAGGGCGCGGTTCAGGTCGCGGGTGAAGACGTAACCCATCAGGCCGAACTCGGTGTCGTTGGCCTTGGCGATCGCCTCCTCCTCGGTCTCGAAGCTGACGATCGGGGCGACGGGGCCGAAGATCTCCTCGCTGAGCACGCGCGATGAGTCGGCGACGTGGGTCAGCACGGTCGGGCGGTAGAAGTAGCCGGGCCCGTCGAGCGGACCGCCGCCGGTCAGGACGCTCGCGCCGCGCTCCACGGCGTCGGTGACGAGTTCGTGCACCTTGTCGCGCTGGACGGCGTCGATCAGCGGGCCGATGTCGGTGTCGGGGTCGACGCCGCGGCCGAGGCGCAGCTGCTCCATCCGCGCCGCCAACCGCCGCGCGAACTCCTCGGCGACCGGCGCGGCGACGTAGATGCGGTTGGCGGAGGTGCAGGCCTCGCCCATGTTGCGGAGCTTCGCCAGCATCGTCTCATCGATCGCGAGCTCGAGGTCGGCGTCCTCGAAGACGAGCAGCGCGGCGTTGCCGCCGAGCTCCATCGAGACGCGCAGCACGCGGTCCATCGCGCGCGCGGCGAGCAGGCGGCCGACCTCGGTCGAACCGGTGAAGGACAGCTTGCGAAGGCGCGGGTCGTCAAACAGCGGGTCGGTGACCGCGCCGGCGTGCGAGGTGGTGACGATGTTCAAAACCCCGGCCGGGAGGCCGGCCTCAGAGAAAATCTCCCCCAATGCGAGCATCGAGAGCGGTGTCTGCTTTGCCGGTTTGACGACCATCGTGCAGCCCGCGGCGAGCGCCGGGCCGATCTTGCGGGTCCCCATCGCGAGGGGGAAGTTCCAGGGCGTGATCAGCAGGCACGGGCCAACCGGCTGGCGCATCGTCAGCAGGCGCGCGCGGCCGTTGGGGCTGAGCGAATACGAACCGCGGATCCGCACCGCCTCCTCGCTGAACCAGCGCAGGAAGTCGTTGGCGTAGGCGACCTCGCCGCGCGCCTCGACCAGCGACTTGCCCATCTCGAGGCTCATCAGCATCGCCAATTCGTCGCTCCGCTCGCCTATCAGCTCGAACGCGCGACGCAGGATCTCGCCACGCTCGCGCGGCGGATGAGCGCCCCAGGCGGCCTGCGCGTCGGCGGCCGCGGAGAGCGCGTCGAGGGCGTCCTCAGTACCCGCGTCGGCGATCTCGCACAGCGCCTCGCCGGTCGCCGGGTCCTCGACCGCCAGGCGCGCGCCTGAGCGCGCGGGCCGCCAGGCGCCTGCAATAAACAATTCCTTGGGGGCTCTGCCTATCACTTCGGACTCGATCATGGGCTACCTTGGGAATGGTGGGTTGGCGTCATGCCGCAACAACCCTCGCCCTCGTCGGCGCGCTGGCGGGAGCGCAGGGAGCGCAGGCTGCTGCGCCCGTTCTCGTGATCGACGGGGCGGGTGACGGTCATGGCGTGGGAATGAGTCAAACCGGGGCGGCGGGTCTTGCGCTGCATGGCTACAGCGCGCGGGCGATCCTTGCCCACTATTACACGGGGACAATCGTCGGGCGCCTCGCGAGCGAGCACTCGATCAGCGTGCTGCTGCAGTCGCGGCTGCGCAGCGTCGTCTTCTCGGGCGCGACGCGCGCCGGCGTGCGGCGGCTGATCGGCGATCGCACCTACATCGCGACGAGCGCCGGCAACGGGGAGATCGCGCTGGAGAGCGATCAGGGCCGGCTGCTCAGCTACCTCCCGGCGCCGCTGCTGATCACCAGCGCGATCCCGATCAGATTCGACGGCGCCGCGTCGACCGGAGTTATCAATGGCCGCTACCGCGGCAGTTTGGATCTCGTTCTGAGGGGCTCCCGTCTTGACGTGATCAACCACCTGGGGCTGGAGGCCTACCTGCGCGGGGTCGTGCCGGCCGAGAGCCCGTCCAACTGGCCGGCGGCGGAGCTTGAGGCGCAGGCGATCGTCGCCCGCACCTACGCCGTCGCGAGCCCGCCGCAGCAGGGCTTCGACGTCTACGCCGACACCCGCTCGCAGGAGTACGGCGGCTACGACGCCGAGGCGCCCTCGACCGACGCCGCCGTCGTGGCGACCACCGGCGAGGTCGTGACCTACGGCGGGCGGCCGGTCGTGACCTACTACTTCGCGAGCTCGGGCGGGGCGACCGAGGACGTCCAGAACGTCTTCGCCGGCGTGGCGCCCGAGCCCTACCTGACCGGCGTGCTGGACCCCTACGACGCGAGCCGCTTCGGCCCGATCACGATGTCGGTCGGCGAGGCCGATCACCGGCTGCGCGGCCTCGTACAGGGGACGCTCGAAGCGATCGACGTGACGCGGCGCGGCGTCTCGCCGCGGATCGTCTCCGCGCAGCTGGTCGGCAGCGCGGGCACGACGACCGTCAGCGGCACGACGCTTGAGACCGCGCTCGGCCTGCAGAGCACCTGGGACTGCTTCACGCTCAGCTCCTCGCTCGCCACCGTCGCCTCCGGCTGGGACCGCGCCTGCGCGCGGCCGACCTCGCTCTCGCACAGGCCAGGGAGCACGCCGTCCCCGACCGTGGGCTCGACTGGCGGCGGCGCGGTCGCGCCGAGGGGCAACACCGGGACGACCGGCTCGACGGGCGCGACGGGAACGCCCACGAGCACCGGACCGACGGGCTCAACCGACGGCGGGGCGGTCGGGCCGAGCGGATGAGCGGCCCGCTGCTCGCGCTCGATGTCCCCTGGCTGCTCTACCGCTCGCACTTCGGCCTGCCCAGCTCGATCCGCGGCGCCGGGGGGGAGCGCGTCGGCGCGCTGCTCGGCACGTTGAACACGATCCTCGCCCTCGTCGACTGGTGTGACCCGCGCGCCGTGGCCTGCTGCCTGGGCGCCGAGGAGGCCGCCTACCGCGTCGCGCTCTACCCGCCCTACCACGCCCACCGCGAGCCGATGCCCGCCGAGCTTCGCGCGCAGTGGGATCGCGCGCCGGCGCTGCTCGAAGCCTTCGGCTGGAGCGTGCGCGCGCACGAGGAGCTCGAGGCCGACGACCTGATGTGGTCCTTCTCGCGCGTCGAGGGCGCCGCCGGCGGGCGCACGCTGATCTGCTCGGGCGACCGCGACCTCTTCCAGGCCGTGGACGATGCAACGCAGGTGGTCGAGCTGCGCCGCGACGGACCGCCGGGTGTGATCGACGCAGCCGAGGTGCTGGCGCGCTCGGGCGCCCGACCCAACCAGATCCCCGACCTGATCGCGCTGCGCGGGGACCCCTCCGACGGGCTGCCGGGCGCGCGCGGCGTCGGCGCAAAGACGGCGGCGGCGCTGCTGGCGCAATACGGAACGCTCGAGGGGGTGCTCGCGGCGGCGGGCGAGCTGCGCCCGCGGATCGCGGAGGCGCTGGTGGAGCAGGCGGCGCAGCTCCGGGCGTTTCGCGAGATCGCGGTGCTGGCGGACGTGGCGGTGGAGCGGCCGCCGGACGGGGCGACGGACCGGGCCGGTGGCGCGGTGGCGGCGCGGGCGCTCGGGATGAACGGACTGGCGAAGCGGCTGGAGCAGGGCTGAGGCGGCCGCAGGGGAAACCAGGCGAAGCCGGCAGGCGGAGCCCCTGAATCAGAGGACCTTCGAGAGGAACAGCCTGGTGCGCTCGTGCTGGGGGCTTGCGAGCACCTCGCGGGGATCGCCAGCCTCGACGATCACGCCGCCGTCCATGAAGACGAGCTTGTCGGCGACCTCGCGGGCGAAGCCCATCTCGTGGGTCACGACGACCATCGTCATGCCGTCGCGCGCGAGGTCGCGCATGACGTCGAGCACGTCGCCGACCAGTTCGGGGTCAAGCGCCGAGGTCGGCTCGTCGAACAGCATCAGCTTCGGCTTCATCGCCAGCGCGCGGGCGATCGCGACGCGCTGCTGCTGGCCGCCGGAGAGCTGGGAGGGGTAGCTCGCGAGCTTGTCGGAGAGGCCAACGCGGTCGAGCAGCGCCGTGGCGTCCGCCACGGCCTGGGACTTGGAAACGCCACGAACCAGCCGCGGGGCCTCGATCACGTTCTCGAGCGCGGTCTTGTGCGGGAACAGGTTGAAGCGCTGGAAGACCATGCCGATCTCTGCGCGGCGCTTCGCCACCTCGGCGTCGCGCAGCTCGTGGAGCTTTTCGCCGCGCTGGACGTAGCCGACCAGCGAGCCGTCGACCCACAGGCGGCCGCGGTTGATCTTCTCCAGGTGGTTGATCGCCCGCAGGAAGGTCGACTTGCCGGAGCCCGACGGGCCGATGATGCACATCACCTCGCCCCGACCGACCTCGAGCGAGATGCCGCGCAGCACCTCCAGGCGCCCGAAGCGCTTGTGCACGCCCTCGGCTTTGACCATCGGCTCGGTCATCACGGCATGAACGGGTTGCTCTCGTGACGGGGAGCGCCCAGCTCGCCGAGCGCGACCGGGTCGTGGCCGAACGAGAACACGCCGCGGCGGATCTTCTGCCACGGCGTCGGCGGCAGCTCGCGCGAACTGCCTCGCGCGTAGTAGCGCTCGAGGTAGTACTGGCCGACGTACAGGACCGAGGTCAGCGCCAGGTACCACAGCGACGCGACGATCAGCAGCTGGATGATCTCGAAGTTCGCGTTGGAGATGTTCTGGCTCTCGGCGAACAGCTCGGTGCCGGCGGCGACGATCGCGAGCGACGTCGTCTTCAGCATCGAGATCGTCTCGTTGCCGGTCGGCGGGATGATCACCCGCATCGCCTGGGGCAGCACGATGCGGCGCATCGTCTGCAGGCGCGTCATGCCGAGCGAATGCGCGGCCTCGGTCTGGCCCTCGTCGACGGAGATGATCCCCGCGCGCACGATCTCCGACATGTAGGCGGCCTCGTTGAGGCCGAGGGCGAGCACGATCGCGGTGAATCCGCTGATCGCGGCGTTCGCGTTGATGTGGATGAACTGGGGTCCGAACGGGATCCCGAGGTTGATCGTCGGGTAGAGCGCGGAGATGCCGACATACCAGAAGGTCAGCTGCACGATCACCGGCGTGCCGCGGAAGAACCACACGTACAGCCAGCTGCCGCCCGAGACCAATGGGTTCGGCGAAAGGCGCATCACGGCGAGCAGGACGCCGAGGACGACGCCGATGGCCTGCGCGGCGAGCGTCAGCTCGATCGTCGTCACGACACCGCCGGTGATCCGTGCGTCGAACAGGTAGTGCCCGACATCCGACCAGCCGAAGTTCTTGTTGGTCGCCATCGAATGCACGATCGAGACCGCGATCAGCGCGACGAGCGCGGCCGCGACCCAGCGGCCCGGATGGCGGACCGGGACGGCCTTTATGTCCTCTGCGGCGGGCTGGCGAGCGCTGAGCGGCCCGGTGGCCACGCGAGCGGCCTGTCTAACTCAGGAGGTCGCCCCGTTGAGCGCCGGGTGGGTGTCGGAGCCCGACTGCAGCCCCCACTTCTTCATGATCGCCGCGTACTGGCCGTTCGCGACCAGCTGCTTGAGCCCGACCAGGATCGCCTTGTCAAGCGTGCCATCGGTCTTGGGAACCGCGATCCCGTACGGCGAGACGCCGTAGCTCTGGCCGACGAGCTTGAACGCACCGTGGGACTGGGCGACCTGGTAGCCCGCGACCGGCGAGTCGGCCATGCTGACCTGTGCGCGCCCGCTGTGCAGCGCGAGGTTGGCCTCGGACTGGGTCAGGAAGGAGAGGACGGTGTCCGGCTTCTTGCCGGCCGCCTTGCACTTGGACTCCTGGCCGGTCGCGTCGGTCAGCTCCGTGGTGCCGGATTCGACTGACACGGTCAGGCCGCAGATGCTGGCGAGGTTGGTGACCGCCGGGCCGCCCGAGGACTTCTCGAAGAACGATGTGCCGGCCTCGAAATAGTCGACGAAGTTGACCTGCTTCTCGCGCAACTTGGTGTCGGTGAACGACGACATGCCGATGTCGTACTTGCCGCCGAGCATGCCCGCGATGATCGTGTCGAAGGTGGCGTTGACGATCTTCACCTTCAGGCCGAGCAGCGGGAACAGCGCATTGGCGAGGTCGGGATCCATGCCGACGACGGTGTGCCCGTCCGAGCCGATGAACTCGTTGGGCGCATAGCTCGCGTCGGCTGCCACGATCAGCGTGCCCTTCGCCTTGATGTTCGCGGGGACCAATGCGGCCGCGGCCTTGTCGACCGACGTGGCGGCCGATGAGCTCGTCGCGAAGACCGCGACGGCGGCCAGCGCCGCGAGCACGACGATGCGGGCGAACGTTGAGCGAAAGACGGTGGTGTTCACGACGAACCCTCCCAGGCTGTCAGGTGACGCAAGCGCGGCTAGCGTACCCGACCGCCGTTGGCCGCGCGCCGTCAGAGCGGGCTCACTCGCCCTCTGCGACCACCCGCACGGTGCGCAGCAGACGGTCGCTCGCGCCACGCACGCTGCCGCCGAGCTTCAGCGTCCGCTGGATGTAGTCGAGCGTCTCGGCGGTCAGGCGCTCGCCGGGCAGCACGTTGGGGATTCCGGGCGGGTAGGTGGCGAGCGACTCGGCGGCGACGCGGCCGACGGCGTCGGCGGCCGGCACGCTCTCCTGGCGCCCGAGGAAGGCCTCGCGCGGTGTCATCACGAGCTCTCCCCACGGTGGCGCCGGGGCAAAGGTCGCGGCCTTGCCGCCCTCGTCCAGCCCCACGCGCTCCGCCACGACGCGAAGGCCGGCGACGAAGCGCTCCGCCAACTCCGCCGAGGGATCGCCCATGCCGAAGACGCCAACGACGACGTTCTCCCCAGCCAGTTCGAGGTGGATGTCGCCGATCTCGCGCAGCATCCGCGCGACCTCGTGGCCGTCGACCGCCAGCCCGCGCACGTCGACGGCCAGGCGCAGCGGGTCGTAGGCGAACACGCCGGCGCGGCCGATGAAGCGATCGTCGAGCACGTCGAGGCCCGGGATCGCGCGGATCTGCTCGCGGGCGGCGTTGGCGACGCGGGCGCTTTCGGCGATCAGCTCGTGCCCGCGCGTCGCGACCAGCCGGCGCTGCGCGTCAAGCGACGCGAACAGCAGCGAGCTCGGGCTCGTCGACTCGGTCAGCGTGACGGTGCGGTCGACGACGTCGGCGTCCAGGCGCGAGCCTATGCCTAGGTGCAGCATCGCCGACTGGCCGAGGCTGCCGACGATCTTGTGGGTGCTCGAGATGACGAGGTCGGCGCCGGCGGCGAGCGCGTGCTCGGGCAGGTCCTCGTGGAAGGCCATGTGCGCGCCCCAGGCCTCATCGACGACCAGCGGCACGCCGTGGCCGTGGGCGACCGCCACCAGTCCGCGCACGTCGGCGGCCGAGCCGAAGTAGGTCGGTGAGACGATCCAGGCGCCGACCGCCCGCGGCGTCTCGCGCAGCGCGCGGTCGAGCGTCTCGGGCGTGATGACGTGGGCGATCCCGAGCTCCGGGTCGATTTCCGGTGCGACGAACGTCGGGCGCAGGCCGGAGAGCACGAGCGAGTCGATCGTGCTCGAGTGGCCGTTGCGCTGCAGCACGACCTCGTCGCCGTAGTGCGCGAGCGCGATCCCGGCGGCGAGGTTGCCCTGCGAGGCGCCGCTGACCAGAAACCAGGCGCGCGCCGCGCCCCAGGCCTCCGCGGCCAGGCGCTGCGCCTGCTCGAACGGCGTCGGCGAGGGGCCGATGTCGATCCCCCAGGTCAGGCCGGGGATGTCGTGTGCCAGCGCGGCGAGGCCGATCACCTCGACCAGCCCCGGGTCGGCGCCCGGCCCGCCCTTGTGTCCCGGGATGTGCAGCCGCGCCGTGTTCCGCGCGGCATAGTCGCGGATCGCGTCCAGGTAGGGAGCGTCTTGCTGGGTCGGCTCAGCGGCGATGGGACAGTCCTACCACGGCGAGCGCGGCCGCGCTCGCGGCGCGAGCGTGGCGGGGCTCGCGGGCACGGCGCGATCTCCCGCACTCACGGCGCGATCTCCCACGCTCACGGCGTGAACTTGACTGTGATCACGTCGCCGTCGCGCATCACGTAGTCGCGGCCCTCCAGGCGCAGCGTGCCGCGATCGCGCGCGCCGGCGTAGCCGCCCGCCTCGATCAGCGCCGCCCAGTCGACGACCTCGGCGCGGACGAAGCCGTGCTGGATGTCGGAGTGGATCTCCCCGGCGGCGTGCCAGGCGCTCAGGCCGCGGCGCAGGTGCCAGGACTGCGCCGGCTTGGCCTCCCCGACGGTGAAGAAGGCGATCAGCTCGAGCAGCTCGAAGGCGCCGCGGACGACGCGCTGCAGGCCCGCCTCGCCACCCCCCATCTCCTCGCGCATCCCGGCCGCCTCCTCCGCCTCGAGCTCCGCGAGCTCGGACTCGAGGCGCGCCGAGACCGCGACGGCGCCCGCGCCCTGGGCCTGCGCGTAGGCGGCGATCGCCTCGGGGACGGCGTCCGAGCCCTCGTCGACGTTGGCGACGAACAGCACCGGCTTGGCGGTGATCAGGCCGAGCGAGCGCGGGCCATCACCGGCGTCGGGGGGCGGCGGGACGCTGCGGGCGGGGCGCCCGGCGGCGAGCGCCGCGACGACGCGCTCCAGCCATTCGAGCTCGGCGATCGCGACGCGGTCGCCGCCGCGGGCGACGCGCGTCACGCGCCCGACGCGGCGCTCGGCCTGCTCGAGGTCGGCGAGCATCAGCTCGGTCTCGATCGTCTCGATGTCGGCGAGCGGGTCGACGCGGCCCTGCGGATGCACGACGCTCGAGTCCTCGTGGGCGCGCACGACGTGGACGATCGCGTCGGTCTCGCGGATGTTGGCCAGGAAGCGGTTGCCGAGGCCCTCGCCCTTGTGCGCGCCGGCGACCAGGCCGGCGATGTCGTGGAAGTAGATCGTGTCGTGGACGACATCGCTGGCGTGCAGCAGCTCCGCGAGGCGCTCGAGCCGCTCGTCGGCGACCGCGACGACGGCGACGTTGGGCTCGATCGTCGTGAACGGGTAGTTGGCGGCCGGCACACCGGCGCGCGTCAACGCGTTGAACAGCGAGGACTTGCCGGCATTCGGCATGCCGACGATGCCGATCCTCATCGGGAGCCGGCGGTGTGGTCCCCCGCCCCCGCCGCGTCCGCGCGCTCGCCGCCCGCGACCGCCGCGTCCGCGCGCTCGTCCCCCGCAACAGCGCCGAGGCACCCGATCAGGCTGCCGAGCGCCACCCCGGCGAGCACATCGGAGGGGTAGTGCACGCCGAGATAGAGGCGGGAGGCGGCGAGGCCGGCGGCCAGCAGGTAGAGCGGCAGCGCCGGCGCGCCGGCGGCCGAGTAGACGCGCGCCGCGGCGAAGGAGCTGGTCGCGTGAGCGCTCGGGAAGCTCAGCTGCGTCGGCGTCGCAGTCAGCGGCGGCAGGTCCGCCAGCTGGGGCCGCGGGCGGCGCACGGCGAACTTGAGCGCCGTGTTGAAGACGTAGGAGCCGGCGACCGTGGCGGTCGCGAGGCGCCAGGCGCGGCGCTCCGCCGGCGCCGCGAAGACCGACGCGCCGGCGCCGAAGGCGAGCCAGATCGCCGCGTGCTGGCCGAGCGCGGAGAAGGCCGCGACGGCGCGGTCGCGTTCGCGGGTGTGGGCGCTGCCGCGCGCGGCGCGCAGCAGGGCAAGGTCGGCGGACTGCATCCGGCGCCCGCCGCTGCGGCGCTCAGGCACCGAAGCCGACGCGCGGCTCGTCGGAATCGACGCGCACGTAGGCGACCTGGGCGAGATCGATGCTGACCGAGCCGTCCTCCAGCGCCAGCTCGACCCATTTCGTGTCGCCGCCGAGTCCGTCGGTGAG
>Ga0182015_10001460_pt1 | contig 31139 bp, 27 predicted proteins | sample 712P3MmetaG_FD_120478 | JGI IMG/M metagenome (GOLD analysis project Ga0182015, IMG submission 120478) | Permafrost microbial communities from Stordalen Mire, Sweden - 712P3M metaG | ecosystem: Environmental > Terrestrial > Soil > Wetlands > Permafrost | place: Sweden: Stordalen | collected... | reverse complement strand
GGACGTCGACCCCGTCGATCGATGCCACGACCCCCGGCCACGGTTGGAGGGCACGCACCATGCGATCGATGTCGACCGCACCTCGCGACGCCCAGTCAACGCGTCCGTCCTCTCGCGACAAGCGTGGCGCGTAGGTCACACCCTCCTCCGGCTGCGGCGTCGCAACTGCCGAGCCATGCTCGAGCCCTTCGAGCACCGACACGAGCTCCGACGCCCCGCGCTCGGCGAGCGTGGCCGTCAGCGCCGGAGTGGTCGCATCGTCTCCAATCGGCACGCGCACCCGCGCGTACACCGGGCCGGTGTCCAGACCCGCCTCCATGCGCATGATCGAGACACCGGTCTCCGCGTCCCCGGCGAGGATGGCATGGGCAACCGGCGAAGCCCCTCGCCAGCGCGGCAGCAGCGATGCGTGGACGTTGACCGCTCCGAAGGGCAGCGGATCGAGCAGTGAGATGGGCAGGATCTGCCCGTAGGCGGCGACGACCACGCTATCCGGTATGAGGTCGACAAGACCTCGGACGACATCGGGGGCGCCGATCTTCGCCGGCATCAACACCGGAAGACCCAGCTCGCGCGCAGCATCGGCGACCGGGCGGGGGGCCGGCTTTCCTCGGTTCCCTACTCGGTCGACGCGGGTCACCACCGCCAGCACTTCGTGGTGCGCCGCGCAAACCCTCAGCGACGGCACCGCAAAGAGGGCGGTGCCACAGAAGACGAGCCTCACACAGCGCTGACGACGCCGGGCTCCTCAGCCTCCTCAGCCGGTTCGACCTCGCGGAGGGTCCCCTCGTTCACCCGGCTCGTGAAGAGGATCCCATCGAGATGGTCCAGCTCATGCTGCACAGCCCGGGCCAGCAGGCCGTCGCCTTTGACGCGGACTTCCTTGCCGTGGCGGTTGAGGCCCTTGGCGACCACACGCTGCCGGCGAGTGACCTCGCCGACCCATCCCGGCACCGACAGGCAGCCCTCGAACCCGGTCTGGTCGCCGTCGGTGCGGACCATCTCCGGGTTGGCGAGTTGGTAGATCTGGTTGTCGACGCGGAGCACGATGACGCGCAGCGACACGCCCACCTGCGGAGCCGCGAGACCGACTCCGTTGGCGTCGAACATCGTCTCGACCATGTCGTCCATGAGACGGCGTATCTCATCGTCAACCCGCGGCACGCGGATTGCCTTTGTGGTGAGCACGTCGTTGTGGTCCGAGACCAGGACGATGGGAAGGACTGCCACGCTTTTGTCTCCGTTCACGCCCCGGGGTCGACGTCGATACTCCAGCCCCGAGCCCTGGGAAGGTGAGGAAATGCCCTCTCGATGTCTGTCCCCCGCACCGTGATCTGCCACCGGTATTCGCCACGGAGGCGGTGCAGGAACGCCGGCGTCGGACCGAGGACATCGAGCCCGGCGCCAATTCCGAGTGTATCAGACACTCGCTGCGCCTCCCGGCGAACTTCGATCTCGGCCTGGTGGTCGTCCTTGTGCGCGAAGGTGCAGACGCAGAGCCGTGCATAGGGTGGGAATCGCAATGCCTTGCGCACCCGGATCTCGTCACGCGCGAACCCGAGGTAATCGTGCGTCGTCGCGTGCCGGACCGCGTAGTGACCGGGGCTGTACGTCTGGAGCACGACTCGCGCGGGCTCGTCACCTCGTCCCGCGCGTCCCGCCACCTGGGTGAGCAGTGAGAAGGTGAGCTCGCCGCTCCGATAGTCGGGGAAGTGGAGCGCCGTGTCGGCGTTGACGATGCCGACCAGACGAACGTTGCCGAGGTCCCACCCTTTCGCGACCATCTGCGTGCCGATCAGGCAATCCGCCTCATGGCGACGGAACCGGTCGTAGATGTCGAAATACGCATCGCGTGATCGCGTGGTGTCGCGATCCATGCGGATCAGGCGCAGTGCCGGGAAGCGATCGCTGACCTCGCGCTCGAGGCGCTCGGTCCCCATGCCCAGTGCGCGGATGGTGCGTGAGCCGCAGGTGGGACACGCCGTCGGCAGCGGGATCGACAAACCGCAGTAGTGGCAGTCGCAGCTCGCGCGGTCGACGTGATGCACCAGCGACACGCTGCAGTTGCTGCAGGTCAGCGCCTCACCACACGTCCGGCAGAGCACCACGGTCGAGGTTCCGCGGCGGTTGAGAAAGAGGATCGACTGCCCCCCGTCCGCATGACACTCCTGCATGGCTCGGTCGAGAGTCAGCGACAACGCATTGGTGTTGCCCGCCTTCAGCTCGTCACGCAGGTCGACGACCTCGATCGGTGGCAGTGGCCGGCCGCTCACGCGTTCCGGGAGCGTGACCAGCTCCAGGTCGCCGGTGTGCGCACGGAAGAAGCTCTCGACACGCGGGGTCGCACTCCCCATGACAACCGGCGCGTCGCACAGCGCGCCGAGCATCAACGCAACGTCGACGGCGTGATACCGGGGCACGCGATCCTGCTTGTATGCGGGCGCGTCCTCCTCGTCGACGACCACGATGCCAAGGTCGGGAATCGGTGCGAAGACAGCGCTCCGCGAGCCGATGACCACCGCATGCTCACCGTCGCGGATGCGCCGCCACGCGGCTGCGCGTTCGGCGTCGGTGAGCGCGGAGTGAACCACGGCGATCCGGCCGGGAAAGCGCACGGCGAAGCGCCGAATCATCTGGGGTGTCAACGCGATCTCGGGCACGAGCACGATCGCACCGCGACGGGCGGCGAGCGCCGCGTCGATGCCCGCGAGGTACACCTCGGTCTTGCCGCTGCCGGTCACGCCGTGGAGCAGCACGCGGCGGTGGGTGCGTGTTGCGATGGCGTCGAGCAGCGGCGCGACAGCAGCGCGTTGCGCGTCGTTGAGAATTGGAGGAGGCTCGGGCGGTCCGGCGGCCCCGGCCTCCGCGACCGCGCGCGAGACTGAACGTGGTCCGGTGCGGCGCGACGGACGGGTGCGCACTCCTTTTGGCAGCATCGCTCGGAGCACCTCACCGAGTGGCGCGCAGTATCGGTCGGCGATCTGACGGGCGAGCACGATATGGTGATCGAGGATGAGGCGCGGTTCGTCGATGACCCGGTCGATGGCCCGCACCTCGGCGAACTCGCTCTCGTCGGAGCGTTCCACGACGTACCCGAGAATCGTTCGCTTGCCGAACGGGATCTCGACCCGAACACCCGGGAGGACGAGCTCGACAAGGTCCTCGGGGATGGAGTACGTGTACGCATCGCGGGGGAGCTGCGAGCGCGTCTCCGGAACCACCGATGCGAACGTCATCGCAGTCTGTCCGCGATGATGCGCACGATCGCATCGGCGACGTCTGCTTTTGGGGCACGCGCGATCGTCTGCTGCGTGCCGTCGCGACCGATGACGGTGACCTCGTTGTCGTCGGCGCCCATGCCGATGTCCTCACGCGAAACGTCGTTGACGACGATGAGGTCGAGCCCTTTGGCGTCGAGCTTGGCTCGGGCATAGTCGATCACGTGCTCGGTCTCCGCGGCGAACCCGACGACGAAGACATCACGCGCCACGTCGTCGTCACGCAGCGCACGGAGGATGTCCACCGTCGGGACCAGCTCGATGGTCAGCGTGTCCGCACCCTTCTTCAACTTGTTGGCGGCCACATCGCGCGGACGCCAGTCGGCGACCGCCGCGGCCATGATGAGCACTCGCGCCCCGATCAGCGCGTCGCGGACCGCCGCGTGCATCTCGCCTGCCGTCTCCACTGGGACGACCTTGAGCCCGGGTTGCGCAGGCGGCGCCGGGCCGGCGGTGACGAGGGTGACCTTCGCTCCTCGCCGGATCGCCGCTGCGGCGAGCGCGTTGCCCATCTTTCCGCTCGATCGATTGCCGATGAAGCGCACCGGATCGATCGGCTCTCGAGTTCCACCTGCGGTGACCACGAGGCGGAGACCGTTGATGGTGGGGTCAGGCCCCGCCGACAAGGAGCTCCCTCACAGCGGCGACGATCACGTCGGGCTCGGCCATGCGACCGGTGCTCTCGTGGCCACTCGCGAGCCGCCCGTAGACGGGACCGATGATGCGGCCTCCTCGCGCGGTCAAGGTCGCCGCGTTGCCCTGGGTCGCCGGGTGCTCCCACATTGCGGACTCCATCGCGGGCGCCACCAGCAACGGCGCGCGACAGGCCAGCGCGGTCGCGGTCACCGGGTCGCCGGCGAGGCCGAGGGCCAGGCGCGCGATCAGATCCGCCGATGCGGCGACCACCACCTGCACCTCGCACCACATCGCAAGATCGAGGTGGCTCATCCCGTGACCAGCCTCCGGATCGTCTTCCCAGATGCTCGAGGCGACCCGGTGCCCACTCAGCGCGCGGAGCAGCGTCGGGGTCACGAAGTGCGTCGCGGCCTCGGTCATCGCGACCTTCACTTCCGCCCCATCGCGGCGGAGATCGGTCACCACCTGGCACGCCTTGAACGCGGCCACGCTGCCACCGACGCCGACCAGGACCCGATGGCCGTCGAGCGGCAGGGTCACGCCGGACCCCCGCGGTTCGTCCGCACCTGCTGGATGATCGTCTCGATCTCCTGGGCCGCGCGCTTCGCATCGTCGTTCATGACCTGATGATCGTACGTGTCCTTGAGCGCGAGCTCGGCGACGGCGAGATCGTGGCGGGCGCGGAGGCTCTCCGCGTCCTCGGTGCCACGCTCGATCAGCCGTTGCTCCAGCGCCTCCAGGCTCGGGGGCAGGAGGTAGATGTAGACCCCCTCGTCCCCGATCCGCCTGCGGACCTTGTCGGCGCCCTGGACGTCGATCTTGATCACGGTGTCCTTCCCGGATGCGATCGCCCGGTTGACGGTCTCGAAGGTCCGGCCCTTGAGCTCGCCGTACACGGTCGACCACTCGAAGAACGCATCGCGATCGATCATCGTCCGGAAGGTCGGCTCGTCCACGAAGTAGTACGACACGCCGTCGGTCTCGCCGGGACGGGGCGCACGGGTCGTGTAAGAGATGCAGTACTCCAGCGACGGGTCGATCGCGAACAGCTCCTGGAGCACGGTGTCCTTGCCCACGGCGCTCGGCCCGGTGAGCACGATGAGCCTCCCTTGCTCGCTCATGTGGGCGAGGGTCGGAGCCTGGCGGCGGCGGCGGTCAGCTCGTCGGGAATCGGCGACTCATAGGACCGCTCGATGCCATCAGCGGGATGGCGAAGGCGGAGTTGCATCGCGTGCAGGGCGGGGCGCCCGAGCATCGGATCAGGGCGTCCGTAGATCGCGTCGCCGACGATCGGATGCCCGATCGAGGCGAGGTGCACCCGGATCTGGTGGGTGCGCCCGGTGCGCAGCGAGACCTCGAGGACGGTCGCCCCGTTGAGTCGCTCGACGACGCGAAAATCGGTGAGCGCCTCGCGGCCGCCTTCGACGATCGCCATGCGCCTGCGGTCGCGGGGGTGACGGGCGATTGGCCCATCGATGGTTCCGGTGTCCTCGCGAAAGCCACCGTGCACGAGTGCCCAGTACGTGCGTCCGAGAGAGCGATCGCTGAGCTGCCTGGCGAGGTTCCGGTGGGCCGCCTCCGTCTTGGCGACGACCAGGAGCCCGCTGGTGTCGCGGTCGAGGCGATGCACGATCCCCGCTCTCTCGCTGCCGCCGAGCAGCGACCAGGTCGTTCCACGCTCTTTGAGCGCGTCGGCGAGCGTTCCCGTCGGATGCCCTGGGGCCGGATGCACGACCATCCCGGCGGGTTTGTCGATCACCGCCAGCCAGTCGTCCTCATCGACGACGCACAGCTCGATCGGCGAGTGATCGGGAAAACGTGCGCTCGTCGCAACCGATGGGTCTGGTGCAACCGGTTGCGTGACCACCACCTCCGCGTGGTCGCGCACCCGCTGCCCGGGTCTTCCCGGGCGACCGTCGACGGTGACGAGGCCGGCATCGATGAGCGTTCGCGCCGCGTGGCGCGTGATCCGCCTGGACTCCGCGAGCCACATGTCGAGACGAGGCGTCGCGACTGCCGACGCACCCGCGCTCACGACGCCGCCGGCGATGTGGGCGACGCCGGCGAATGCGACGACGGGACGAAGCTCAGCACGAGCAGCAGGACGATCGCGACCACGATGCAGCTGTCGGCAATGTTGAAGACGGGCCAGAAATGGAAGTCGATGAAGTCGACGACGGAGCCCTGCACGAGTCGGTCCACGCCGTTGGAGAGCGCCCCACCAAGGATCATGCCGATCAGCACCTGCCGGTACCACGTGGTCCCGTACCTGTAGCCGAAGAACACGATGTAGAGGCTGACCGCCAGCGCAACCGCGAGGTAGAGCCAGTGCAACTGAGGGAGCACGCTGAAGGCGGCGCCGCTGTTCTCGACGTGGTCGATGGAGACGAACGACCCCGGCCAGATCTGCTGTCCCAGGGCGAGATGTGAGGACACGATCCACTTGGTGATGTGGTCGATCAGCGCGACCACAGCCGCGGTCCCGAGCATCACGAGATAGATGCGTTGCCGCGAGATGCGCCCTGCCGATGCTACCGCTGGACTCCGAGCCAGCATCGTGCGCCTCCCACTTCCCCTTCCCATTGCGCGAGCGCCTCGTCGCGCCGGTCCTCGATGGCGACCGCGAGCGTCTCGCCCTGCAACCACTCGCGATGAGCGTCGACCGCGCGTCGCACGTCACCGTCGGCATCCACCAGCAAGGTGATCCGATCTTCAACGCGGAGCCCCGCCTGCTTGCGCAGCTCGTTGACCTTGCGGCTGACCTCCCGTGCCAGCCACTCGAGGCGGAGCTCATCCGTGATGGTCGTATCGAGCACCACCGATGCATGGCCTCCTGCCGGATCGACGTAGTGCACGGTCTTGACGTTGAGCTCCTCCATGAAGATCGCCTCGAGCTCGGGCTCGAGCGGGTCGCTGGCGATGGTCGCGGCGGCAAGCGGCTGGCGAACGCGTATGCCGGCGGTGGTTCGAGACGCGAGCCCATCCTCCACCAGCCTGCGTAGGCGGCTCATCTCAACGACCACCTCGGAGTCACGCCACATGCCGGCCACCTTCGGGTAGTCGGTGAGGTGCACCGAGTCGGGCACGCTTCGCGGCGCGGGCGGGTCCCCGTTGAACCCGCTCAGGTTGCGGTACATCCTTTCGGCCATGAAGGGCATGAACGGCGCGATCAGCCCCGCAAGCGTGATCAGCACCGTCTGCAGCGTGGCAAACGCGGACAGCGAATCGTCGCTGGTCCCGGCGCTCTTCCAGAAGCGGCGGCGGGAGCGGCGCACATACCACTTGGAGAGATCCTCCACGAACGCCTCCACTGCGTGGACGGCGTCGGATGCGTCGTAGCGTTCCATGGCCTCGCGAACCGCATCGACCGTTTCCGCAAGGCGTGCGAGGCTCCAGCGGTCGAGCACCGGGCGTTCGATCACCGCCGGAGCTGCCGACGCGGGGTCGTAGCCCTCGGTGAGCGCGTAGGTCACATAGAACGAGTACACGTTCCAGAGCGTGAGCATGAAGAGGCGCACCACGTCCTGGAACGACGTCGGGCTGACACGCAGCTCGGCATTCTCGACGCCCTGGCCGTAGAAGTACCAGCGCGCGGCGTCGGCCCCGTACTGGTCGAAGATCGTGTCCGGCTCGATGGTGTTGCGCCGCGACTTCGACATCTTCTTGCCGTTCTTGTCCTGCAGCGTTCCCACGACCACGCAGTTCCTGTACGCGGGGAGGTCGAAGAGCAGGGTCGACTCGGCGAGCAGCGAGAAGAACCATCCACGGGTCTGGTCGACACCTTCGCAGATGAAGTCGGCCGGGTGCGTGTGCTCGAAGAGCTCCTTGTTCTCGAAGGGATAGTGCTTCTGCGCGTATGGCATCGCGCCCGAGTCGTACCAGGCGTCAATGACGTCCGGAACGCGGTGCATGACGCCTTTGCAGGTGGTGCACGGCAGCGTGATGTTGTCGATGAACGGGCGATGCAGGTCATCGTCGACGGTGAGTCCGACGTCCGCTGCGCTGCCTGCGCAGAACTTCTCCTCGCAGTCATCGCACACCCAGATCGGCAGCGGCGTCCCCCAGTAGCGGCTGCGCGACAGGTTCCAGTCGATCAAGCTCTCCAGCCAGTTGCCCATGCGGCCGTCGCGGATGTGCGCGGGCTGCCAGTCGACGCTGCGGTTGTTGGCGAGCAGGCGATCCTTCACTGCAGTGGTCCTGATGAACCAGGAGGTGACCGCGTAGTAGAGCAGCGGTGTCTCGCAGCGCCAGCAGAACGGATAGGTGTGCCGGATCGCCTCGGCGCGATAGAGACTTCCCTGTTCACGCAGGTCCTCGATGATCTTGGGGTCCGCGTCCTTCACGAACATTCCCCGGTACCGCGTCTGCCCGTCAAGGAAACGACCGTCGAGCCCGACGACGTGGCGAACCGCGACACCCATGCGCTGGCAGAGCTCGAGGTCGGCGACGCCGTACGCCGCAGCCGTATGGACGATGCCGGTGCCTTCATCCATGTTCACCAGCTCGGGAGCGTCGAGCACGACGAACGCGAGGTCGTCGGGAAGCATGTCGGTGAACAGCGGCTCGTACGTCAGGTCGACGAGGTCCGAGCCGTCCATCTCCTCGACGATCTCGTACTCGCCGTCGAGGATGGAAAGGCGTTCCCTGGCGAGGATGTACGACTCGTCGCCCTGCGCAACCCGGACGTACGGTTTGCGCGAGTGCACCGCGAGCGCGACGTTGCCGGGCAACGTCCACGGGGTGGTGGTCCACGCGAGGAAGAACGTCTTGCCGTCGGAGTCGTTGAGGCGGAACTTCACGTACACGGACGGATCCGGCGTGTCCTCTCGGTATCCCTGGCTCAACTCGTGCGACGACAGCGTCGTCTGGCATCGGGGGCAGTACGGGTTCACCTTGTAACCCTGGTAGAGCATCTCGTCTTCCCAGAGCTCCTTCAGGCTCCACCACACCGACTCGATGTAGCTGCCGTCATACGTGCGGTACGGATGATCGAAGTCGAGCCAGAAACCGAGACGTTCACTCATCTCACGCCACTGGTCGATGTACTCGTTCACCGACGCTTTGCAGCGCGCGTTGAACTCGGCGATGCCGAACTCCTCGATCTGCTTCTTGCCGCTGATCTTCAGGGCACGCTCAATCTCGAGCTCGACGGGGAGACCGTGGGTGTCCCATCCGGCCTTTCGGGCCACGGAGAACCCGGTCATCTGCTTGTAGCGAGCGAAGACGTCCTTGTACGAGCGCGCGAGCACGTGATGCAGGCCGGGCAGCCCATTGGCGGTGGGCGGCCCTTCATAGAAGACATACGGAGGCGCGTCGCGACGCATCTCCAGGCTGCGCTCGAAGACACGGTTGCGCTGCCAGAGCTCGAGGATCTCGAGCTCCGCCTCGGGAAAGCCCGCGCGCGCGCTGACGGCTGAATACCTTGGCATCACCTCAAGGATACCGGCAGATCGTTCGCTCACGAACTGCCTGGAAGCTTCTATTCGACGCGTTCGCCAAAGATCGCCCGTCCGATGCGCACCATGGTGGCGCCCTCTTCGATTGCGATCTCGAAGTCATTAGTCATGCCCATGCTCAGCTCCGGCAATGCCCAGCCGGTCACGTGCTCCATGTGGTCGCGAACATGGCGGAGGCGAGTGAACGATGCGCGCGCGTCCTCGGGGTTCGGGGTCAGCGGCGCGATGGTCATCAGCCCCATGACGTGGATCGATGGGACGTTGACGAGTTCCTCGATGAGAGCCTCGACGCCCGATTCAGCGATCCCGGAGCGTGTCGGCAGGCCGGTCAGCTCGACTTCCACGAGCACGCCGATCGGGTCACGCCCGGCGGGCCGGTGCGTTGACAGCGCATCGGCGACGCGCCTGCTGTCGATCGAGTGCACGAAATCGAAGAGTGCCGCAGCACGCCCGGCTTTGTTGGTCTGCAGATGCCCGATGAGGTGCCAGCGGGCGGCATTGCGCACCACGCGTTGTTTGTCGGCAGCCTCCTGTATCCGGTTCTCGCCGATGTCCTCGACGCCGGCGGCGATCACCTCGTCGACACGGGCGGCGGGCATACCCTTGCTGACGGCGATCAGGCGAACGTCGAGCGGGTCCCGGTTGGCGCGCTCCGCGGCAGCCGCGATCCGGGCACGCACCGTTTCCAGCCGGTCCGCGACCGGCACCTTCTCTACGAGCGCCACCCTATTTGCCGAGGTCGAGGGGCAGCTCGCGCCCTTCTGTATCGCGGCGCTTGCGCTGGCGACGGGCGGTATCGGGACGGGTTCCAGGAGGATGGGCGAGGACATCCTCAATGGTTGCGCGCATCTCCTGGGCATCCTTGAATGAGCGGTACACCGAAGCAAATCGAATGTACGCGATCTCGTCGATTTCACGCAGTCGCGCCATCACCATGGCCCCGACCTCGCGGCTCGGGATCTCGGAAATGTTCTGACTGCGCAGGGCGTTTTCGATTTCCGCAACCATCATCTCGAGGTTTGCGGGGGCAAGGCGGGTCTTCTTCGACGCCATCACCAGGCCCGAAAGCAGCTTGGGGCGGCTGAACTCCTCGCGCCTGCCATCCTTCTTGAGGACGTAGAGGGGCGGGACCTCCACGCGCTCGTACGTGGTGAAACGCTTGCCGCAGCCGAGGCATTCTCGACGGCGTCGAATCGCCTCGCCGGTCTCGGAGTCGCGCGAGTCGACGACCTTGATGTCCGTCTCGCCGCAGAACGGGCACTTCACCTGCTGCCCCCTGGAGGCTTGGGATGCAGCTCCGGGCGCGACCGCGGCCGGAGCTGCATCGGACCCAAACCTACCGACGGTCCCTCAGAAACGCGGGGATATCCAGGTCGTCCACGCTGTACGGCCCGGTGGGCTTTCCCCCGACGTTGAATGCCGGCTGCCGCTGATCGGAGACGACCGGCCGCGCAGACGGCTCGTAGCTGAGGGTCCCGATCACATCGATCTGACCGGTGAACCCGGTGGCGATGACGGTGATCTTGACCTCGCCCTTCATGTGCTCGTCGATGACCGTCCCGAAGATGATCTGCGCGTCGGCATCCGCCGATTCGCTGACCAGCTGGGCCGCTTCATTGACCTCGTAGAGAGTGAGGTCCGGGCCGCCGGTAACGTTGAGGAGGATGCCCTTGGCGCCCGCGATGGTGGTCTCGAGCAGCGGGCTCGCCACCGCATCCTTGGCGGCATCCGCGGCGCGCGTATCGCCGCTTCCGAAGCCGATGCCCATGAGCGCCTGTCCCTGGCCCTGCATGATCGTCTTCACATCCGCGAAGTCAAGGTTGATGAGTCCGGGGAAGACGATCAAGTCGCTGATGCCCTGCACGCCCTGGCGCAACACATCGTCGGCGACCTTGAATGCGTCGCCGATGGGCGTCTTCTTGTCGACCACCTGCATCAGCCGCTCGTTCGGGATGGTGATCAGCGTGTCGACACGGCCCTGGAGGTTGGCGATCCCCTCCTCGGCCGACTTCTGACGGCGCAAGCCCTCGAAGCGGAACGGCTTGGTCACGACACCGATGGTCAGCGCTCCCGACTCGCGAGCGATCTCGGCGATGATCGGCGCCGCACCGGTTCCCGTGCCGCCGCCCATGCCCGCGGTGATGAACACCATGTCGCTGTCCGCAAGCGCCTTGGTCAGCTCGTCGCGCGACTCCTCCGCCGCGTCCTGGCCTTTCTGAGGATCGCCACCCGCGCCAAGCCCGCGCGTCAGCTTGCCGCCGATGCGGATCTTGAGGTGCGCCGACGAGGAGCTCAGCGCCTGATGGTCGGTGTTGATCGCGATGAACTCAACGCCCTTGAGGTTGCTCCGGATCATGCGGTTGACAGCATTGCTGCCGCCGCCGCCGACCCCCACGACGCGGATGCGGGCGTTGCCGTCAAGTGTCCGGTCCAGGTCTGCCATGCCTTTCTCCTCGCGTTGCGCTGTCGTTTCTCGATTGGGGGGTGAATGTGGTGAAGATCGCCGCCGTGCCAGGGCATCCCCGGGCTGGTCGAGTCCGTGGGTCCGCAGATGATCAAAAGAGGTCACGAAACCACCTCGAGAGTTTGGCTCCGGCGGCGGGGCCGTCTGAGCTCTTTCCGTTGGAGCGGGAGGGCTTGCGGCCGAGGTTGCTCCGAGCTCCCCAGCGCAGCAGGCCGACCACGGTTGCGTGGCTCGGCCCGCGGATCTCATCGTTCATGCCGTGCAATCCCTGCGGTGCAGCAACCCGCGCCGGAAGGTTGGTCTGCTGCTGCACCACCTCGGCAAAACCGCGCAGGAGCGCGCCGCCGCCGGTGATCACGATGCCACCGGGGAACATGCCAAGCGGTCCTGCGCGCTCCACCTCCGCGGCGATCAGCGAGGCCATCTCCCGTGCGCGCGGACCGATGATCTCGGCGAGATACCTTTGCGGCACACCGACCGGTTCGTCATAGCCCATCGGCGTCAAGGTCACCTCGGCATCCGCGGGCAGTGTGAGCTGCAGACAGTGGCCGAAGTTTCGCTTCACGGTTTCAGCGGTCTCGAGGTCGCAACGCAATCCCACTGCGAGGTCTGCGGTCACGTGGTTACCGCCGACAGGAATCACGCTCGTGTGCACGATGCTGCCACGCGCGAACACGGCGATATCGCTGGTACCACCACCGACATCGACGACGACAACGCCGCGCTCGATCTCGTCCTCGGTGACCACGGCCTCGGCGGATGCGAGCACCTGCAACACCATGTCGTCGACATTGAGCCCCGCTTTGTGCACGACCTTGACGACGTTCTGGATCGCGGTGTTGGCGCCGGTGATGATGTGCGCGTCGACCTCGAGCCGGTTGCCCGCCATGCCGATCGCATCGCGCACGCCTTCCTGTCCGTCGATGGTGAACTGCTGCGGCAGCACGTGCACGATGCGCCGCTCGGACGGAACGCTCACCGCGCGAGCGGCGTCGATGGCGCGATGCACGTCCTGATCGCGAACCTCACGGTGGCCGGCTTCGACCGCCACCACGCCGCGGCTGTTCTGCGACGTGATGTGCCCTCCGGCGATCCCGACCACCGCGGAGTCGATGGGAACCCCTGACATCTGCTCGGCCATGTCCACCGCCTCGGCAACCGCCTCGGCGGCCCGGTCGATCTCGACGACCGCCCCCTTGCGAACCCCCTTCGACGCGACCAAACCGACGCCCAAGACTCGGAGACCGGTGCTCTCAAGATCTGCGACGGCGCAGCAGACTTTGGTCGTTCCGAGATCGAGTGCGAAGACGCGGCGAGGACGGGTCACTGTCTGGTCTCCGAGTGTAGCCGTCGCGGGTGCGCCCTTCAAGGGTTTTCAGGCGCAAAACCGCAAGATGCTGGGTTCGCCGGCCCAGTATGCCACAACATGTTGGTTGTCTTGGGAGGCCGACCGGGCCGTCGAGCGCATTCACGAATCCAATCCCGTCAAGTCGGGATTACCCGTCTCCACAGGATCTGGAGACACGGACAGGGCCTCGCCACTGCACCTTCTGGACGAGGCCCTGTGCGCCGCGGTCTGAGTGGACCGCCGAAGCTGCGCAACCGTAACACCGGTTGGCTGGGGCGTCTACGTTTCCCGAGGCGGAATCGCGAAGTTGCGCTGTTGGCTCACGCCTCGAGAACGATCTTGCCTCGCAGGTCGCCGGCAGCCATCTCAGCGAACGCGGTTGCGGCCTCGCGGAGTGGATGCGTCGACCCGATCAGGGGCCGGAGCGCGCCGGTGGCAGTCAGGTCGACGAGGCGCTGCAGCTCACCGCGCGTGCCCATGGTGGTACCCGCGACGGTGACGCTCCGAAAGAAGATCCGGTTGAGCTGCGCCGGAGGGTTCGGGCCGCCGGTGGCTCCCGGAACCACCACCACTCCACCAGGACGCACGGCTCGCAGGCTCAGATCCCAGGTGGGCTCGCCGACCGTATCCACCACCGCGTCCACGCCGAGACCACCGGTCGCGCCGATGACGGCGCGTGCCGTCTCGCGCTCGACAGGAAACGCGGCCTCGGCGCCGATGTCCACCGCGAAGGCCCGTTTCGCATCGTCGCGAGACGTGGCGTACACGGTGATCCCGGCGAGGCGGCCGAGCAGGATGCACGCCGTCGCCACGCCACCGGTCGCGCCCTGCACGAGCACGTTCATGCCGGGCAGCAGACCCGCGCGGACGAACAGCGCTCGGTACGCGGTCAGGTACGCGGTGGGCAGGCACGCCGCGTCGGCGAAGCTGACCTGGTCCGGCAGCACCACGAGGTTGGCAGCCGGGATCTCGACGTACTCGGCGAGCGCCCCGGCGAGTGGCGACTCGCTGAGCATCCGGAAGAACCGGCAGCCGAGCGGGTTGTCCGCAAGACATGCCGCGCAGTGGCCGCACGTGAGGATCGGATAGACGACCACCCTCGCCCCTACCGGCGGAGCGCCCGCGGGCGGCTCGCCGCCATACGCATCGACCTCGCCGGCCGCGTCGCAGCCCAGGATCTGCGGCGGGGTCACCGGCGCCGACGAGACGCCGCGGAGGGTCCAGAGATCGTGGTGGTTGAGCGAAGCGGCGCGCACTTTCACCCGTGCCCAGCCAGGCTGAGGATCGGGTGCGGGCAGGTCTCCGACGGTCAGATTCGCCAGAGGATTCTCGCCGCCAACTGCCGACGCATACGCCGCAAGCATTTCGGGGACCGTAGCATGGTGCTCACCATGCGCCTCGACACGGTCCTCGAAGGACGCCGGCAGCCCATCTTCTCGTTCGAATTCTCCCCTCCGAAGACGGACGAAGGCGTTCGCCAGCTCTTCGAGGCGATCTCACATCTGCGCGAGCTCGAGCCGACGTTCGTGTCGGTCACGTACGGCGCGGGCGGCTCGGTGCGGACACGCACGGTGGAACTCGTCGGCCGCATCAGGCGCGAGCTCGACATCGAGCCGGTTGCGCACCTGACCTGTATCGACGCGACGGTCGACGAGCTCCACGGTATCCTCGAGGGGCTGCGCAGCGCCGGGGTCGACAATGTCCTGGCCTTGCGCGGCGATCCACCGGACGGCACCGAGCGTTTCATGGCCACCCAGGGCGGTCTCGCTCATGGCAGCGAGCTCATGGAGCTGATCGCCGCTCGCTATGACTTCTGTGTCGGCGGCGCGTGCTACCCGGAGAAACACCCCGAGTCGGCGGATACCGACGAGGACGTGCGTTCCGCCAAGCGCAAGGAGGACGCCGGCGCCAGCTACCTGATCACCAACCTCTTCTTCGACAACCGGATGTATTTCGACTTTGTCGCGCGGGCCCGCGCCGCCGGGGTGACGGTGCCGATCATCCCGGGCATCATGCCGGTGACCAACGTCGGGCAGATCCGCCGGTTCACGCTGAAAATCGGTGCCAGCATCCCTGACGCGCTGCTCGAGGCGTTGCGCTCGCGCGAGGACGATCCAGACGCGGTGCTCCAGCTGGGGATTGCATGGGCGACGCTCCAGTGCGCCGAGCTGCTCGGCGGAGGCGCCCCCGGCGTGCACTTCTACACGATGAATCGCTCGCCGTCGACGCGCGCGATCCTCTCCGCGCTGCGAGCCGCGCGGCCCTGGGATCGCGTCCGCTAGCGCCGTCGTCTCACTCCAGGGAGCATCGTCCGCAGGTGATCGTCGAACCGTTTCTCATGCACGTCGATGACGATGCGCTGACCGACCTTCGGCGACGCATTGTCACGACAAGGTGGCCTCCGCCCGCGCCAGGACCTGCCTGGGGACAGGGAACTGATCTCGACTACCTCAAGAGCCTGCTTGCAGACTGGTCCGGCGGATTCGACTGGCGAGCGGAGGAGCGTCGGATCAACCGAAGCCATCAGTTCCGAGCGACGATCCACGGACTCGCCGTGCATTTCGTCCATGAGCGCGCCGTGGATGGATCGGGAATCCCACTGCTACTCCTCCATGGCTGGCCGAGCACCTTCGTCGAACTGCTCCCGCTGATCCCGCTTCTGACGGATCCTCGCAGTCACGGTATCGACGGACCCGCCTTCGACCTGGTGATTCCTTCACTGCCGGGGTACGGCTTCTCCGAACGCCCGCAGCGCGGGAACTACCTCGATATCGCCCGGCTCATGCAGGCGCTGATGGGCGGCTTGGGCTACACACGCTACGGTGCCGGCGGTGGAGATTTCGGGGCCGGGATCGCGTCGTTGATGGCGCTCGACCAACCCTCTTCGACTCTCGGGATTCACCTCAGCAACCTCGAGCTCTCGCCTCATCTCGACGACGGATCGCGCCCACTGTCCGATGCCGAGCGCGAATACCTGACGCAGCGTGACCTCTGGGATCGCGCCGAGCGAGGCTACAGCGCGATGCAATCCACCAAACCGCAGACGCTCGCGTACGCGCTCAATGACTCTCCGGCCGGCCTCGCCGCGTGGATCGTCGAAAAGTGGCGATCCTGGACCGACAGCGACGGCGATCTCGACCGGCGATTCCCGCGCGAATTGCTGCTGACGACACTGACGATCTTCTGGGCAACCAGGTCCATCACAACCTCGATGCGCGACTACTACGATAATCGCTGGGATGGCGTGACCATCGGACCGGAGACCTTCGTCACGGTGCCGACAGGGATCGCGAACTTTGCGAGGCAGTTCGTGTTCGAGGGCCGGCCGCCGCGAGAATGGGCCGAGCGTCTCTACAACGTCCGCCGCTGGACCGAGATGCCCAGCGGTGGGCATTTCGCACCTGTCGAAGAGCCGCGGCTACTGGCAACCGACATCGCGGCTTTCTTCGCGGATCTGTGATTCAGAGGCATCCGAGTGCGGCCCGTCAGGGAGATGGGGTCGGGGTGGTCGGCGTCGGCGTGTTGAGCTTGATCTCGGAGCTCGGGGTAGCGCTCACCGACGGTGACGGCGATGGTGTCGGCGTCGGAATGGGGGTCGGCGGCGCGGTGGGGGGCGCCACCGCGGAGGCTGCCGGTGGCGGCTGGACCGCGGGCGCGACGGGCTGGAGCGCGGCGGTCACCTCGGCCGGGAGGCCCGGCGCTCCGCCGCTGACCGGGTAGGCGGGCGCTTCCACGTCCACGTACCCGAAGGTGGGCTTGGTGAAGCTGAGCCGGCCCTTGAGCGCCGCCAGGGTCTCGATCTCAGCGGGCAGCGCCGCGAGCGCGTCCTGGGTGTCGAGATGTCCCAGGATGGCCCGCCAGCCGGTGCTCGTCCAGAGGCTCACGACATCGTCCGCCCCCCAGAGGTAGGCGGCCACGGGGCACCCGAAAACCGCGGGGAAGCGATGCGCGATCGAGCTGAGCAGTTGGACCAGCACCGGGTTGAGCGGTTGTGGCGACCCGGCGCGGTCGTCGATGACGACAGGGATGCCACTCCGTGCGGACGGCGTCGCGTCGACTCCGGGCAGGGTCGCGCCGTCGGACGCGATGAGCGTGTCGGTGCCGTCGCGGCGGATGCGGAGCATCGGCGCCCGCTCCACCACGGAGATCTCCACCGTCGCGGGGAGTTGGGTCGTGACCATCGCGCTTGCCACCCACGGCAGCGCCTGCACGCGAGCCTGGATGGCGGAGCCGTTGATGGTGAAGATGCTCTGCTCGGGCACCTCGGCCGCCGCGACCACGGCGCTGGTGGTGATCAGATGGGTACCCACCACAGTCACCTGGCGCACCTGGAACCCCGGAAGCGTGAGCGCGAGCACGAGGAGCGCCACCTGTACGGTCAGTGCACCGGCCGCGATCGCCCGCCGTCGCCAGGAGGTATGCCGCTTGGCGGCGGGCGGCGGCGGCGGCGTCCCGGCACGACCGTGGCGGCGCTTGCGGGGAGACGACGTCAGCTTGGCGCCGGGACTGAGGACCAGCCGGCGGACCGATCGCGAGGAATCCGCGATGAGGGCGGCCTGGGCGCGGACGAGGGCGACGTGGCGCGCGCGCTCGTCGAGCACCTCGGTGCTCACAGGGCGTGCTCGGTGCGGAGGAGACGTTGCATATACGCAGGCTGAGACGTGTGGTGAGACGCGGAAGCCGCACGGGGCCGTGCAGATTATCTCCCACGCGGCGCTGCCGTGACCGTCCTACGCGCGAGGGGCGTGCGCCACCGGGAGATACGTGTCCGGAAGATCGTTGGCAAACAGCACGACGTCGCCGGGACCGGACAGTGTCTGCAGCAGTCGCGTCGCCTCGTCGAGGCTGTCGACGACATGGATTCGGTCGTCGCTCATGCCGCCGTCGCGCAGACCGGCGCAGAGCGCCGCACTCGTCTTCGCCGACATGACGATCACGTGGTCGCAGACCTTGGCGGCGTGCTCGCCGTAGCGCCGGTTCTCCTCGTCCTCGACGCTGCCGAGCTCGACGAGCCCCGGGGTGATCAGGAACTTGCGCGCTCCGCGCATCGCCGCAAGCACCTCCAGGCCGTTGTGCACGCCGACCGGATTGGCGTTGTACGAGTCGTCGATAACGGTGAGCGGTCCCGCGCTCACCATCAACTGCAGCCGGTGCTCGACCTGATCCAGTGACGCCGCGGTGGCGATCGCATCATCCACCGAGTAGCCGAGGGTGTGTACCGCCGCAAGAGCCGCGCTGACATTGGCGACCTGGTGGCGCCCGAGCAGCGGGATGGTGACCTCGCGGTCCATCCCTCCGGCAGCCCAGCGCCAGCGAAACGTGGCCCCGTGCGAGTCGATCGCGATCGACGATGCGACGACGTCGGCATCCACGGCTTCGGCGCCCTCCGCCAGCGCATAGCGGATCAGGTGACGCCGCTCAGCACGCGCCCGCATCGCGAGTGCGGCGCCGGGCGCATCGCCGGTGTGGAGGATCAGTGTCCCGTCAGCGGGCAGCGCCGCTGCGACCTCATACAATGCACCGGCGATGCGATCCATGGTGCCGAACCGCTCCATGTGCTGCGGACCGATCGCCGTGATGATCGCAACCCGCGGATGCACGAGGTCGGTGATCGCCGCGATCTCTCCCGGCGCGTATGCATCCATCTCGACGATGAACACGCGGTTCTCGGGAGTGAGATCCTCGTTGATCACCCGGGTCACGCCCATCAGCGTGTTGAAGCTCTTGCGCGTCGGCAGCGTGTTCACGTTCGGCTGGAGCAGTTGCGCGAGGATGTGCTTGGTGCTGGTCTTGCCATAGCTGCCGACCACCGCGACCACCACCGGATCAATCAGCTTGATGCGAGCCGACGCGAGTGCGAGATAGTGCCGCTGTATGCGCACCTCCGCCGGCTTGGTGACGACATTGGCAGCAACCAGGAGGATCTCGCTGAGGCCGGTGACCAGGCCAGCGGCGATGAGCACGAGGATTGTCGACACCACCGGGTGCAGGGCGACGATGCCGAGTGCAAGCCCGGCGGCGAGCACGACCGCGAGGAACCCGCCCGCGACGAGCAGGCGCCGCATCCGTGCGGTCATCACCAGCGGCCGCTTCGGTGACGTCCATCGCCAGGTGAACTGGGCAGCGGCCGCCGACACCAGCCATGCGATGGCGATGCCAACCGGCCGCGCTGCAGGGAGGATTGCCGCAACGCTGAGCGCCACGGCGCCGACCAGCAGCCCGAGCCACACCGTGCGATGGACGAGCCACTCTCGGGTCAGCCCCCAGCGGAGGAACCGGATCGATTCGTACTCCTCGATCTGGAACATCCGAGCGGCCACCAGGACGATCCGGAAGATGAGGATCACCCAGACGACGGCCGCAAGCGCGACCAGCGGACCGATGAGCGGACTCACGCCGCGCCCTCGCCCGGGTCGTCGCGCAGGAAGACCTCGACGATCGTGCAGAAGCGCGCGGGCTGCTCGAGGTAGGCGTAGTGACCGGCGCCCTCGAACACCACGAGTCCGGCATCCGGAATGAGTCGCTCCATGAGGCGACCGTCTTCGAGCGGCGTCTCAGTGTCGTGTTCGCCCCAGATGATCAGCACGGGCACATGAATCCGCGGCAACAGGTTTCGGAGATCCTCGTTGACGAGGCGGACGAGCGTGCCGCGCATCACTCCCGTCGCCGCGCGGTAGTCTGCCGAGCCGCGTTGATCAGCCCTGCGTCCCGCCGCTCGGCGGATCGCCGCCGGCAGCGCGCCCGAGCGCTCTGCTGCCCGGAGCAACTTGTAGGTGCGGACCCGAGCAGCGCCGCGGAATGTCTGCGGCGCGCGAATGCCGGAGGCGCCCGCGAGCACCATCCGGCTCACCCTTCCCGGGTATGTGGCGGCCATGGCGATCCCGATCCGGCCGCCATTGGAGTGTCCGATCAGATCGCAGGTGCCGACCTCGAGCCGGTCGAGGAGCGCGACGCACCACGCGGCGTACTCGTGCACCGACCACGGTGCGTCCGGCTCCGCGGTCGCGCCGAACCCCGGGAGATCGGGAACGATCAGACGCCGTCCCAGCTGCAGCGCGTCGAGGATCGGAACGAAGAGATCGGACGACACGCCCCAGCCATGCAGGAGCAGCAGTGGCCGGCCGGTGCCACGATCCTCCAACGCCGCGCGGGGGATCTCACCGGTCGCCTCGGCACCGGTCGCGCGATCCCCACTCAAGTCGCCGTTCAGGCCGGCCGACCGGTGAGCAGCCACGTATCAATCGACGACATGGTCGCCTGCTGCTCACGATGACGTGCGATTGCCATCTCGATGAGACGCGCCAGGAGTGCGTCGAAATGCAGCCCCGACGCTTCCCACAGGTAGAACGACAACGATCCGGGGAGCGTGTTCAACTCGTTGACCACGAATGAGTCACTCGCCGGCGACACCAGGAAGTCGACACGGGTCACGCCTGCGGCGCCGATCGCGCGAAACGACGCCATTGCGGTCTCCTGGATGCGATTGGTGAGCCCCTCGGAGATAGGCGCGGGGATGATGCGCTGCGAGCTCTTCATCCCCCCGGCCGGCGCCTTCGCGCCGCGCTTTCCCTTTTCGCCACTGAGATATTTGTCAGCGTAGCTGAGCGTCCCACGTGTGACGGGTTGCTCGCACACGGAAGCGCGAACATCGTCACCCGCGCCAAGCACCGAGCAGTTGATCTCGATGCTGTCGTCCTGCGCGGGCTCGGCGAGAATCGATGTGTCATAGCCGAACGCAACCTCGAGCGCGGTACGCAGCTCGCCGTCACCATCGACTCGCGCCACACCAATGCTCGATCCGAGCCTTCGAGGCTTGACGAACATCGGAAAGCCGGGTTGGTGGGCAAGCTCTGCGCACACCGCATCCGCGTTGTGCGTCCAGCGCTCCCGCGACATCATCACGTCGTCGAGCACTGGGATGCCGGCTCCGCGCAGCGTGGTTCGAGACAGGCGTTTGTCCATGCTGATCGCCGCTGACGCCACGTCGCATCCGCAGTACGGCAGCGACGCGAGCTCGAAGAGTCCCTGGAGCGTGCCGTCCTCACCGTTCGATCCGTGCACGAGCGGCATGGCCACGTCGAATCGGGCCACCGCTCGTGCGGATCCCCCGAGCAGGCCACGACGTCCATCCACCTCGAGCAGCTCGCCACCACTGCTCGGGTCCGGGCGCATGGTGACCCGCGTCGACGCTGCGATCAGACGGTCGATGTCCTTGTAGCGATCGAGCTGGAGCAACTGATCGCCGGTGTACCAGGCCCCCGACTTGGCGATGTACACCGGCACCGGGACGAAACGATCCGCGGGCATCGCGGCGATCGCCTGCTGCGCGGTGATCACCGACACCTCGTGCTCCACGGAGCGACTCCCGAAGAAGACACCCACTTTGAGCGGCTCAGCCACGGTGATCATCCGCAGCCTCTTTGCCGAGCACGATGATCTCGCGCTCGAGGTCGATCCCAAAGCGCTCCTGCACGCTGTCGTGCGCGATGTGCACCAGGGTCAGCACATCGGCCGCCGTGGCATGGTCGACGTTGACGATGAAGTTCGCATGCTTGGGCGAGATCTGCGCGCCCCCGGATCGGCGACCCTTGAGATCCGCCGCTTCGATGAGCCGCCCCGCCTTGTTTTCCGGGGGATTCTTGAAGACGCTCCCAAGACTGCGAATCCCATACGGCTGGGTCGCCTTGCGCTCCGCCTGAATCGCATCGGTCCGCGCGCGAACGTGCTCCGGCTCATCAGCGTGGACGCGCAACCGGGCGCTGACGATCGCGTTGCCGCGCAGCTCGTCCTTGAAACGCGAACGCCGGTAGCTGAAGTCGCACTCGGCGGCGGCGAGGGACAGAGGCTCTCCGCGCGCGTCGAGCGATGTGCAATCGATGAGCACGCCGGCCATCTCGGTTCCGAACGCACCCGCATTGCCGTACACGCTCGCACCGAGCGTTCCCGGAACGCCGATGCCGAATTCGACGCCCGCGAGCCCGCGTGCCGCGCAGTCAAGTGCCACGCGCGGCATCATGCAGCCCGCGCCGAGGTCGACGGTGTGATCATCGACAACCCGCAGGCTGCGATCGTCGTGGCGAACCACCAGCCCGTCGATCCCGTCGTCGCTGATCAGCGTGTTGCTACCGGCGCCGATCATCGTCACCGGGACCCTGGAATCGGTGCAGCGTCGCAGCAACTCGGCGAGCACGCCCGTCTCCCGCGTCGTGATGAACCACTCCGCCGGCCCCCCGACCCCGAACTGGCTGTGACGGGCGAGTGGCTCGTGGCGGCGCACTCCGGGGAAGGCATCCAGCCAGTCACCTGCGGACACCCTGTGCCTCCAGGGCATCGCGGAGGCGCGGCGCGAGCTTGTCGAATCCGCCCAGGGACAGCACCAGGAGGACATCGCCGGGCCGCGCGATCCGGGTCACCAGCTCGATCGCCTCGTCGCTCGACGCGACCACATGCACGGCGTGAGCTTCCCCGGCTCGCTCGGCGACATCCTGGCTGGAGACGGTCTTGGGCATCCCACGCTCGCGCGCTTCCTCGATCGGGCCGATGATCACCACGTCGGCGCCGGTGAAGCTGCGCCGGTAATCCTCGAGGAGCCGGCTCACCCGCGAGTACGTGTGCGGTGTGTGGATGGCGATCAGACGCCGTTCCGCGTAGCGCTGGCGCGCCGCATCGATCGCGGCCGCGACCTCCGTGGGATGGTGCGCGTAATCGTCGACCACCGCAACACCGCCAACCTCGCCGAGGATCTGAAACCGTCGCGCGGGTCCAAGGAAGTCCGCGCACGCGGCACTGGCCGTCGCCGGATCGACACCGGCGAACTCCGCGAGGATGATTGCAGCGCAGGCGTTCTGCGCATTGTGGACTCCGGGGAACGTCAGCGCCACGTCCAGCGGCGCCGTCCCTTCGCGCTCAACGGTGAACCGCTGCATGCCGTCGCGCTCGCGCGCGTTGCGTATCCGCCAGTCGCTCCCCGCCTTCGTGCCGTAGGTGACGGTAACTGCGGTAGCGACATCGCGCAGTGCCAGGCACTCCGGGTCGTCGGCGCAGAGGGCGAGCACGCCGTCCGCAGGCATGGTGGAAGCCAGCTCGACGAAGGGCTCGCGGTACGCCTCGAGGCTCGCGTACACGTCGGGATGATCGAGCTCGAGGCGGGTGACGCACGCGCCATGCGGCCGGGTGTGGAGGAACTTCGGGCGCGGGTCCCACGGCGCCGAGGTGTACTCGTCGCCCTCGAACACGAACGGTCCGGATCCCAGTCTCGAGGTGCCGCCGAGGTCGAGCGAGGTCGAGCCGAGGCGAAAGCCCGGGTCCATGCCTGCCCGCTCGACGATGTGCACGAGCAGTGCCGAGGTGGTCGTCTTGCCGTGGGTGCCGCAGACCGTGAGCCGGGTGCGCTCACCGGCGAGGGACACGTAGAACTCGATCTCGCTGACGCACGGGATGCCGCGCCGGCGCACCGCCGCGAGCTCGAGGTTCGCCGGCCGCGTCTGGTTGCCAACCACGACGAGATCGGGAGCGCCCCAGCGGTCAAGGTTGGCCGGGTCACTCTGGTTCTCCCACTCGATCCCCGCGGCGGTCACCGCGTCACTCATCGGCGGATACGCGTGGTCGTCGGAGCCGGTGACCCTGTCGCCGCGGATCAGCGCGAGGTTCGCCGCCCCGAAGGTCGCGTAGCCACAAATGCCGAGCACGTGCACATGCATCGTCAGGCGGCTTTGCTCCAGGTCGGGCCCGCCGCCTCGACGATGAGCCGGACCACCGCATCGGTGGCGTCCGGGAGTCCGAGCTCGGCGCTCGCATCGGCCATCGCGTGCCAGCGCGGCGGGTCGCCCACAAGTGCCGAGATCTCCGCCCCGAGCCGCTCGGGCGTGCACTCGGCATCGTCGATGAGCAGCGCTGCACCGGCGGCGACATACGGGGCGGCGTTGTGGCGCTGATGCCCGCCGGCGTGCGGATACGGCACCACGATCATGGGCCGGCCCAGCGCCGAGCACTCGGCGATCGACGATCCGCCCGCCCGCATCACCACCAGGTCGCTCTGCCCGATGCGGATCGCCATGTCGTCGAAGAAGGCTGACGCGGTGTACCGCGCCGCTAGCTGCGCCGGCAGCGCGGCAGCGGCCCGCTCCACGGCCTCGTAGTCGAGGCTACCGCACTGGTGAATGATGCGAAGCTCCGGGTCCTTGCTGAGCAGGTCGACCATGCATCCGGCAACGGCACGATTCAAGCGCCTCGCCCCCTGCGATCCGCCGGTGACCAGGATCGAGCGCAGCCGGTCACCGACCGGGCGACTGGTGACCGTTCGAATCTCGGCGCGGATGGGGTTGCCGGTGTGCACGACGCGCGCATGAGGAAGATGCGCGGCGGTCTCCGCAAAAGACGCGGCGACCACCCGCGCCCGGCGGGCGAGCATCCGCGTCGCCCGCCCCGGCACCGCGTTCTGTTCGAGGAGCACCACCGGGATGCGCTGCGCGAGCGCCGCCACCACCACCGGAACCGACACATACCCGCCGGCGCCCACGACGACGTCCGGCCGCATCCGGCGGAGGAGCCGCCGCGCGCTCATCGTCGCCCGCGTCAACTGCGTCGTGGCGCGGGCAACGCCCCCGGCGCTGCCGACGTCGACGCCGCTGATGTCCAGGGTCTCGAGACGGATCCCGGCCGCCTCCACGAGCCGCTCCGCGACGCCGTCCCGGCGGCCGACCACGGCCACCTCGTCGTCAGGACGATCGCTTCGGAGAGCGAGCGCGACCGCCAGAGCTGGCGTCAAGTGACCCCCAGTTCCCCCCCCAGCGATCAACGTGCGCACGATTCGTCGTCCCCTGCCGTCGACCCTGGGCGGAGATGTTGAGCAGGATGCCCATGCCCACGAGGGTGGTCGCCAGCGAGGTTCCACCGTAGCTGATGAAGGGCAGCGGGATGCCCGTCGTGGGGATGACCCCGGTGACCGCCATCACGTTGATGAAGGCCTGCATGCAGATCCACGAAGTGATGCCTCCCGCGAGCAGGGCGCCGAATCGGTCGGGCGCCCGAAGCGACGCACGCACACCGCGCCACGCCAGGAAGAGGAACGCGCCAAGCACCGTGACAGTTCCGATCAGCCCGAGCTCTTCCCCGATGATCGCGAAGATGAAGTCGGTGTGCGCCTCCGGGAGCCACTCGTACTTCTGGACCGAGTTGCCCAGCCCCACCCCGAAGATGCCGCCTGAGCCGAAGGCGTAGAGGGCCTGGCAATTCTGGAACCCGGTGCCGAGGGCGGCAGCGCAGGGGTTGAGGAAATGGGCGAGGCGGTCGGCGCGATATGCGACCAGTCCGATGAGGGCAGCGCTGGAGGCCCCGAAGCCCACGATGATCAACAGGAGGTGCCGCTTCCGCGCTCCTGCCAGTGCGAGCAGGATCAACGCGGTGGCCGCGATGACGATCGAGCTGCCGAAGTCGCGCTCAGCGAGGACGAGGGCCAGGAGGACGGCCAGCACGATGATGTAGTCGCGAACGCCGCGCAGGCTCCGCACCGAGCCCTCGCGGTCGGTGAGCCAGCGAGAGAAGAACACGATCGCGACGCCGACTGCGATCGCCGACGGCTGCACCGACAGCGGCCCGACCTGAAACCAGCGCTGCGCGCCGAAGTGCTGGGATCCGACGTGGGGGATCAGCACCACCACCAGCAGCACCAGCATGACCCCCATCGCCGGGCGCGCCAGCCGCGACAGATTGTGATAGTCGAGCCGGGCGGCGACCACCAGCCCCACACCACCCAGGACCGCGCCGATCAACTGATGGGCGAAGAAGTAGTTGGGGTCGTTGTACCAGAGGTAGCCGAGCGCTTCCGAGGCGCTGTAGACCATCACCAGGCCGAACCCGACAAGGCCGACCACGATGATCATCAACCAGCCGTCGACTCCCGCCGCCGCGGCGGCGCGATCGGCGGAAGAGAAGACGCGGGCGAATCCAGCCCCGCCACGCCAGCGCCACTTCCCGGCGAGGCCCCCGGTGAGCTTGCCTGCGCGGGCGGCCATCAGCCCTGCTCCACGGAATGCCCGGCGAGGTGGCCGACGGCCTCACCGAACGCGCGACCGCGTTCCTCGAAGTCGCTGAACTGGTCGAAGCTCTTGTAGCCGGGGGCGAGCAGAACGACGTCGCCGGGATGCGCGATCAGGGCCGCAGCCGCCACCGCCTCGCCGAGGGTCGCCACCACCGTGCGTGCCGCAAAACCCCGCTCGGCAAGGGCCGCGTCAAGCTCTCCGGCGCTCGCTCCATTGAGCACGGCGTGGCGCGCCCGGGCCACGATCTCGTCCGCGAGCGCCTCGATGGAGGTCCCGGCGCCCTTGCCGCCACCGATCCACACGATCGTGCGGTCCGGAAACGAGCGCAACGCCGCAATCGCCGACTCGACATTGGTCGCCTTGCTGTCGTTGACCCAGAGCACACCGTCCTGGTCGCGAACGGGCTGAAGACGGTGAGGTACGGGTTGGAAGTCGCGCACCGCCAAAGCGATCGGTGGGATCGGCACACCGGCGGCGCGGGCCACGGCGACCGCCGCGAGCACGTTCTGCAGGTTGTGCTCCCCGAAGAGAGGGATGTCGCGCACCGGCAGCACCGGGGACGCGCTGCCCGCCTCGACGCTGACCACGTCGTCTCCGACGCGCGTGGCGCCGTCGGCGAACCCGCGCCCGCGTCCGAAGTACTCCACGCGGCAGGACGCCACTGCGGCCATCTCGCGCGTGATCAGATCGTCGAAACCGAGCACGGCGTCATCGAGGGCGAAGCGCACCAGGCGCCGTTTGGTCTCGGCGTACGTCTCGAAGTCGCCGTGGCGATCGAGGTGGTCGGCGGTGACATTGAGCACGCATGCGATCGCGCAGCGTGGCTCCTGCACCGACTCGATCTGGAACGATGAGAGCTCGAGCACGACCCAGTCGGTGTCGCTCACCGCGTCGAGGCGGTCGAGCATGGTGACCCCGATGTTGCCACCGAGGTGGACGCGCTCCCCGGCCCGCTCGAGAATCGCGGCGACGAGCGCGGTGGTCGTGGTCTTCCCGTTGGTCCCGGTGATCCCGCAGATGCGCGCACGGCAGCGCTCGAAGACGAGATCCATCTCGCTCCGCACCGGCACTCCGTGGGCGCGAGCGACCTGCAGCTCCGGCGCGTCCCACGGCACTCCCGGGCTCGGGCACACCATGAGCGCGTCGGCGGCGACGTCATCCGGGTAGCCGCCGAGACGCACCTCGACGGTGTCCGGAAGGATCGCCACCCGCTCGCGGATCGCCGGGGTGTCGGATCGATCGACGAGAAGGATGTGGTGCCCTTCCCCGGCAAGGGTGCGCGCGCAGGCGAGACCGCTGCGGCCCGCTCCAATCACCACGACCGGTTTCCCGGTCATGAGACGGGACCGGCGACGTGGGCGAAGAGGACGGTAATGGCCGTCCCCGCGGCAGCGGCAGCGGCAAAGGCGGCCACCAGCCGGCGCTCGCGGAGCCCGAGCTCCTCGAAGTGATGGTGGATCGGGCTCGCACGCAACACGCGGGTACCGAACTTGCGGATCGCGGTGACGTTGACGACGACACTCGCCGCTTCGACAACGAAGACGATGCCGAGCACGGGGAGCAACCAGATGAGGTGCAGCTCCGCGGTGAGCGCGACGATGACGCAACCGAGCGCCAGCGATCCCGAATCCCCCATGAACACTCGCGCCGGGAACCAGTTGAAGAGCAGGAATGATGCGACCGCGCCAGCGAGGGACGCGGCGATGACCGCCACCGAAAGATCGCCGCGCGAGACTCCGATGATCGCGATGCCGATGAGCACGAGGGTGGTACACGACGCGGCAAGGCCGTCGACACCGTCGGTCAAGTTGACGGCGTTGCTCGTGGCCACCACCGCGATGGCCGCGACAACGGCAAGGCCCCAGCCCAGGTTCGGGGCTCCGAGCCCGGGAAAGAACTGATGCGTGAAGCCCGCAATGGTCAGCCCCACCCCGACCAGCACGCCGGCGACGCCCTGGAGTCCGAGCTTCTGATAGACGGTCAGGCCGAGCCTGGAGACGTCGCTGATGTTGACGATGTCGTCGAGGCCACCCGCGATGGCTCCCGCGAGCAGGGCGAAGATCGCAACGAACCCCGCGCGCGACCGGTCGACAGCCAACCAGGCAGCGATGACCACGAGGCAGAACAGCACGCCTCCGAGCGTCGGCGTCCCCTCCTTTGCGCGGTGGCTTGCCGGGCTGTATGAGGCGACGTGCTGACGCGCGCCGAACCGCACCAGCAGACCGATGAACACCGGGTAGAGGACAACGCCCGCGACGAAGGCGAGCACCCCGAGGAGGATCGTCTCCCTCACGGTTCGATGCGCCAGTCGTCGATCATCATCTCCGCCACCTGCTTCCAGATCGGCGCGGCGAGGATGGAGCCGAAACGGTTGGCGGGATTCACCTGCGGGTTGTTCAGGACCACCATCATCGTGAACTGCGGGTCGGTGGCGGGCATGAAGCCGACGAACGACGCCACCACGTTGGGCCCGTAGCCGCCTCCGTTCGGGAGCGCCACCTGGGCCGTACCGGTCTTGCCGGCGATCTCCATGCTGTAGCCGGGGATCTTGGCGCGCTTGCCCTCCGCGCCTGCATCGTTGACCACACCGACCATCATCTTCGCGAGGGTAGCGGCAGCGGTGGCCGAGATGACTCGCCGGGTGGTCGGCACGAACGGCGTGGTCTTACCAGTGTTGGGGTTCACGACGGCATCGACGACGTGCGGCTGCACCCAGACGCCGCCGTTGGCAACCGCGTTCACCGCGGCCAGCATCTCGACCGGGGTGGTCACGAGGCCCTGTCCAAACGACGCCTCGGCATATCGAAGCGCGTTCCAGGACGACTCCGGCGCGAGCGGGTCGTTGACCTCGCCGGCCAGGTCGATCCCGGTTGGGGCTCCAATCCCGAAGGCGAGAAGGTTGTTGTAGAAGTTGTTGTCGCCTTCCATCCTCGTGGCGTCGATGGCACCGTTGTTGAGCGAGTCGTCGAGGACCCACTGCATGGTGATGTCGCCGTGCGACTTCCGGTCCCAGTCATGGATCAGATAGCCGTCGATGCGCTGCTGCTTCTCGTCGATGACCGTGCTCGGCGTGAACGCGTTGTGGTTGAGGCCGCCGGCGAAGGTGATCACCTTCATGATCGACCCAGGCTCGTACGGCTGAGTCACCGCGAGGTCGCGGAAATCGGCGATGTCGGCCGTCGCGAAGTCGTTGGCGTTGTACGAGGGGTACTGAGCCCACGCGTCGATGGCGCCCGTCTTGGTATCCATGATCATCAACGTCCCCGATGACGAATGCGAGGAGTTGACGCCGTTGGCGAGCGCCAGCTCGGCCCAGTATTGGATCTGCGAGTCGAGGCCCAGCTCGAGGTTATCGCCATTCTGGGCCGGAACCTTCTGCTGCTGTCCGAGGATGATCGCGTTCCCGTTGACGTCGGTCAACGTCGATTCGTGGCCGTTGATCCCGGACAGGACGGAGTTGTAGTACCCCTCGAGACCGTACTGGCCGGTCCCGTTGCCATTGACGAACCCCAGCAGGTTGGCGGCGAACGATATGCCCGGTACGGGTGAGGGCTCGTAGACGGTCTGCTCGGAAGGGATGGTGCCCACACCGCTCAATCCCAACGCCTGCAACCGATCGTTGACATCCTGCGAGACGCCCTTGGCCAGGTAGTCGAACTGATTCGGCTGGTTGAGCGCGTGCATGACCTGCGCCGCTGTGAGCTGCAGGATCGGGGCGAGTTGGCCTGCCACCTGTGCGCGATCGGACGTCGCCACCAGTGCCGGGTCGACAAAGACGTCGAAGACCTGGACGTTGCTCACCAGGACGCGTCCGTCGCGGTCGAGGATCACACCACGCGTGGCAGGCAGAGTGATCGACGTCGTGTGCGACGCGGCGGCAGCCGCGGCGAGCGTCTTGCCCTGGATGACCTGGATCTGCACGAGACGCCCGAAGACGGCCGTGGCCATGGCCAGGAACGCGAGCACCAGCCAGAGGCCGCGGCGACGCAGGTCGGGCGCGTTGCCGATGGCACGTGCGTGCGCCGTGCGCGCCGACTCCGGTGAGCGGCGGCGCGGGTTCATCGGCCCGTGCCGCTCCCGTCGAAGGCCCCGTCGAGCGCCCCGACCAACTGCTGGAGGGTGCCGCCCGTGTCACTCCCTGTGAGCTGCTCCTGCGGCGATGCGATGACGCTGTGCGGTGCGGCGACGACGAACGCCCACTTCGCTGCGGGGCGCATGCCCATGTGCTGCGCCTCGGCGATGATCCGCTCGGACGACTCGAGCCGCGAGAGCTCGGCATTGAGCTGCGTATCCTCAGCAACGAGTTGCTGCTGCTGCGCGATGAGGTGGGTGGCCTGGTACGTGGCTGTCGTCACGTGCGCCGTCTGGTTCACGTACGCGATACCGATGCCCGCGGCCACCGCGATCACCGGTAGCAGCGGCAGCGGTGTACGAGGTCCGCCGCGGCGGATGCGCAGACGCCGAACGAGCGGTTCGAACGGGACGTCGTCGACTCCGGCAGCCGTCGGTGTCGACCTGCGGTCGACGCCAGGTGCGAAACGCAAGTTGGGCACTGCCCTGTCTCCAGTGGTGAAACGTTGAGATGGACGATGGAGGGGCACCGACGGTGCCGGGTCGGCGAAACGTGACGTGATGGCGGGGAGAGCCGCGCCGGGCGCGACTCCCCCCTTTGCGCGCGAAGTGAGGCGTTGTCAGTCGGTGACTCGTCACCCGTCGGTGGCGAGCTTCTCGGCAACCCGCAGCCGCGCCGAGCGAGATCTCGGGTTCGTGGCCAGTTCGGCCGAGTCCGGCCGAATCACCTTGCGGGTGAGGAGAAAAAGTGTGGCCCGGTGGACGCAGGTGCAGTGGGGCTGTTGGGGCGGACAGACACAATTCTGAGCTGCGACGTGGAGTGCATTCTTTACAAGGGTGTCCTCG
>Ga0182015_10001459_pt1 | contig 31168 bp, 21 predicted proteins | sample 712P3MmetaG_FD_120478 | JGI IMG/M metagenome (GOLD analysis project Ga0182015, IMG submission 120478) | Permafrost microbial communities from Stordalen Mire, Sweden - 712P3M metaG | ecosystem: Environmental > Terrestrial > Soil > Wetlands > Permafrost | place: Sweden: Stordalen | collected... | reverse complement strand
TACGGCGCGTTTGTCGATCTCGGTGGCGTTGATGCGTTGCTGCACGTGAGCGACATCGCCTGGAGTCGCGTCAACAAAGCGGCGGATGTGCTCTCCGTGGGTCAGTCGATCGAAGTCAAAGTACTGAAGGTTGCGGCTGATTCTGATAAAGACAAGCGCCGCATTTCCGTGGGCATGAAGCAATTGCAGCCGCATCCCTGGGACGCGGTTGCGGGAAAATACAACGTAGGTGAGCGCGTGCGCGGCACGGTGACGCGCGTCGCCGAGTTCGGTGCGTTTGTAGAACTGGAGCCGGGAATCGAGGGGTTGATTCACGTTTCGGAGATGTCGTGGGGAAAGAAGTTGAGAAGTGCGAGCACGTTGGTGAAGCCAGGTGAAATTGTGGAAGCGGTGATCCTGGGGGTGAACGCCGGCGAACGGCGAATGTCGCTTGGACTAAAGCAGGCGCTCGGGGATCCATGGGTTGACGCGGCGCAGAAGTTCGCCGCGGGATCGGTGATCGAAGGGCCAGTCGTTAGCATCACCAAGTTCGGCGCATTCGTGCAGCTTGCAGAAGGCGTCGAAGGCATGATCCACATCAGCGACATGAGCGCTGAGAAGCGCATCAATCATCCGCAGGAACTGGTGAAGGTTGGACAGTTGGTGAAGGCCCAGGTGCTGGCGGTCGATGCCGAGAAGCGGCAGTTGCGGCTGGGCATGAAGCAACTGGTTCCGAGCGGTCTGGACGAATATATTGCGGAACACAAGGAAGGCGATGTGGTCACCGGCCGCATGATCGAGGTTTCGGACGGACGCGCGCGCGTGGAACTGGGCGAGGGCATCCAGGCCGATTGCCACATGGATAAGGCAAGTCCGGCCGCAGAAAAAAAAGAGCAGGCCGAATCGGACTCCTCATCTCCGAAACTCAACTCCAAGCCCGACTTGTCTTCGCTTGGTTCCATGCTGCAGGCGCGCTGGAAAGGCGGTGCTGCGGCCGGCGCGGCTAAGCTGGAAGCGGTCCGCAGTGGACAGATTCGCAAATTCCGAATTGCCAAGCTGGATGCGGCTGCAAAGAAGATTGAATTAGAGTTGGCTGAATCCCGTTAGCGCTGAAACCTCGGCAACATCGGCGGCAGAATCTTTACCGGCATGCGCTGTATCAAAGTGCCAGTCGACGGCATCCGCAGCGACGATACGCCGCGCACCGGCCCATTCCAATCGTTGGGGTTAGGGGCAATCTGACTGCTTCGCGCAAGACCAAGCCGCAGTCGAGCTACCGGCGCAACCGGAAGCTTTCGCTCCCAGCCTGCGGCCACCGGCGTAGACGTGCGTGGGAGTTCCGCGGGCCCGTTCAAGCTTTCATACCTGCGCAATTCGCTGCCAGCAGAGACCGCACCGGATTGTGGTCGAGTGCTTGCTAAACGCGCCACGAAGATGTGGTTGCCGTTCGAAGCGCCGCCAATCCAATGACGCAGTCCACTGCTCACAACGGGTTGTCTCCGAGGCAGAGCGGCCACCGGCGCTGACGGCGGAGCGCCGCCGGATTGCGCCGCCGCACCGGAAGCGACCGTCAGAACCACGCCGGTCGAAGTGTAGGAGACATTGAAATGTTCCGTGCTGCTAATCGCGATCGTCGAGTTCGTGAACGCGCCGCTGATGCTCGATGCGTTCAGCACCGTAAAAGTAGAACCGACCGTCGGCGTGAAGCCGCTGGCCAGTGCCACGGTGAGCGTTCCCGCCAGAGTCGCCGTTCCGGCAACCTGCAGTTGGCTGTATTGCGTGCCAACGGTCGTTCCGCCAATGAAAGCATTCATGGATGCGGTCGAGAGCTGCGTGTAAGTACCGGTAATGACGAGCAGCCCAGCCGTGCCGCTATCTCCAACGTTCAGCGTGGGAGCTGTTCCAGTGCCTCCGACCGATACATTGCCGCCCAGCTTGCCCGCACCCTCGATCGTCCCGCCGGTCACATTGATTCCGCCGGATGCGGCGAGCGTGCCGTCGATTGTCGTGGTTCCGGCGGACTGGTTGTAGGCGTCGCCGCCTCCCACGGTCATGGTGCTGCCCGCAGCCACGGTAACATGGTTCGAGTTCGTGAAGGTGGCTGAGCCCGTGGTGAAGTTCCCGTCAGCCGTTACCGTGAAAGAGCCTGTGTTGTTCGCGAAGTTGGCCAGTCCGTTGGCGGATCCGTTCAGAATCTTCGCCGAGGTCCCCGAGATCGTCAGATTCGCGGCGTTATTCACGATGTCGGCGCCCGTGAACTTCAGGGTTCCACCCACTGTGTACGTGCCGCCGACGAGAGTGTCGGTCGAGCTATTGAAGTTCGTCAGGTCACCGGTCACAGTCAGCGTGCTGCCGCTGTCGACCGTCAGCTTGCCATTGTTTGTCAAGTTGCCGAGGGTGGTGAACGTTGCTTTGCCGGCGAGCGTGAAGCTTCCGGCGGAGGTAATCATTGCCAGGTTTGTCAATCCGTTGCTGCTGCTGGTCGAATTCACGATTTCGCCCGAGCCAGTCATCGTGATGCTGGCCGCGTCGGTGACAATATCGGCCCCGGCGAAGTCCAGTTTTCCACCCACCGTGTAGGATCCTCCCGTAAGGGTGTCAGTGGAGCTGTTGAAGTTAGCGAGTGAACCGGTCACCTTGAAGGTGCTGCCGCTATTCACCGTGAGCTTGCCGCTATTCGTGAAATTCGCCGCGGTCGTGAAGTTGGCGCCGCTGCCGATGGTAAAGCTGCCCGCCGAGGTGATGGTGGCCAGATCCGTGAGCACATTTTGACCGGCGAAGTCGATGATCTTCGCGCCCGATCCCATGAGCGTGATGTTTGCGGCATCGGTAACCAAGCTGGTGCCGCTGGCTCCGAATTCAAGGGTTCCGCCGACCGTGTAGATTCCGCCGGTCAGAGTTGTGCCCGAGAAGTTGAGCAGTGCGCCTCCGGTTGAGGTGCCGATCTCCATCGTGTCACCTGTCGAAACGCTGAGGGTACCCTCGTTATTCAAGCCGGCCGAACTGGGAAGAATGAGGAGCGGAACGCTTTGGTTGGCCGCGATCGTGCCGGTGTTTACGATTCCCATTCCATGGATCGTGCCCGCGCCTTCGATCGTGTTGGCATTGGTCAGCGTAAGACCGGTGGTCGCGGCGGTGATCAGGTTGGTCGCTCTGTCGGAAAGGACCACCGTGCCTTTGCCATTCAGGGTTACGCTGTTGCCCAGCGACAGAGTGCTTCCGGTCAGGGTGATGCTGCCCGAGTTGGTGATGGTTCCTTTGAGGGTCGTGGTCGTGCCCGTGGTGTCTGTATAAGTCCCGGTGTTGGTCACGCCGTTCAGCGTAACGGCGCCCGTGTTCTCGATCACGCCAGAATTCGAGCCGGCCGTTGTTGTGGTCAGCGTTCCACCGTTAATCACTGTGCCCGCAGCCAGTTGCACGGTTGAGTTCGCGGTTGCACCACTCTCGCCCAGTGCCTCGATCGTGCCGCTCGTATTGTTGAACGTTCCCTCCAGCACCAGAGTGCCTTGATTCGAGGCCTCCAGCGTGCCTGAGTTGGTCATGCCGCCGCTGCCGGGCTGGACGGTCAACGAACCTGAACTCACAGCTCCGTTGGCATTGACCGTGCTCTTGTTGACCAGCGTCAGAGTTCCGTTGCCCAGATTTCCGAAGCCTGTGATGGTTCCACTGGAATTGGTCAGAGTGCCGGTATCGCTGGAGCCAACTTCGATCATGCCGGTTTCAGTCCCACTGGAATTGCCGAGGGTCAATATTCCGCCGCCGGTCAGGGTTGCGCTCGAACTGTTGAATTTCAAAGTTCCCTGAGTGAGGTTGAAACTTCCGGTATTGGTCAGGGTGCCTGCGCCGGTGATGTCAAGTGTCGATCCGGCACCCGACAAAGATACCGTGCCAGCGCTGCTCAAGGTGGCGATACTCACCAAATCGGTGCCACTGCCGTCGCCGCCACCGCCATAAATGGTGAGGGTTGCGCCGGACTTGTTATTGAAAGTGCCGCTTACGGTTACGGTGTTCGTGCCGCCGGCGAAGCCCGTGCTGAAGCCGCCGGAGTTATTCACGTTGCCGGTAATGGAGAGCGTTGTGGTCGAGGCTGCACTACCCGACAACTCCAGAACGGAGCCGCTGGCGAGGGTGAGCGTACCGCCGGTTGGCGTAATCGACGTTGTCTGGTTGTTGTCCAGGTTCAGCATCCCTTCCACGCTGGTCAGATTTCCTAAGGCATTCGTAGTAGTAGAGCCGTTCTTGACATTCAAGCTTCCGTAAAGTTCAATGTTCGATCCCGCTACTACATCGGTGACGCCCTGTCCTCCGCCGGTTATGGTGAACACCGCCCCGCTACCGGGGGTGTTTCCGATCTGCAAGAATCCAGAATTGATCAACGCATTCACATTCACCGCATCGGCCGGCGAATACATAATCATCTCAGCCCCAGCCGCGTTCGTGAATGTGCCACTGACGTTCACGGTATTCGTTCCGCCCGAAAAGCCAGTGGTGACTGTGCCGGAATTAGTCACGTTGCCGGCAAAGCTCGCGGCACTTCCGCCCTCAATAGTCAAGCTGGCGCCGGCGGCATTGGTCGTGGTGCCGGTTACTTTCAAAGTTTCCCCGGCTGCCTCCAGGTCGATCGTGCCGTTGTTGGTGAGCGTTCCACCGCTGTCGACCGTTATATCGCTGCCCGTAGTGTTGAAAAGTAGTGTGCCACTGTTGGCGACGGTGAGCGTTCCACCGCTGGCGATGGTCAGGGAATCGCCGGCGACGCTTTGCAGAGTCACATCGTTTCCCGACGTGGTGCCCAACGTCAAATCGGTGAGGGTTGTGCCGAGATTAAGAGTGACGATTTCCGCTGAGGCGCCACTGCCAACCGTGACATTGTAGGTTTTTCCGCCACCATTATTGGGAACCACCCCTCCGCTCCAGTTCGACCCAAGGTTCCAGTTACCCGTGGTGCCGGTCCAACTGACTGCGGTTTGTGCCTGCGAAAGACAACCCAGGAGCAGCAGGACCAGCAGAGTCCCAACCATCTTTGTGGCTAGTGGTGCCTTCATGCAACGTCTCCGGCAGGCAGCGGCCTGTCAGCGTGATTCTTAGTTTGAAACATCACGAATGGAAACCAGTTCCCGGGTCAGGCTCTGTTTACCTCCGTGGGGGGAGGGGCGTGATGGATAGAAGCCAGGCACAGTCTTCCCCCGGCTGCGCGTCAGGCAACATATCAAAGATAGTACAAAAACACTAGAGCCTTTGGTTAGGAATGTTCGGTGTCATGCGGCGGATTCTGATCACGGGACGAGTATGCATCCGGGTGTCGGATTTTGCAGACAGTGCAGGTTCTTTTCGTAAAGCGCTGTTTTCGGTTCGAGTCTTTGAGCCAGCGTAAGCTCCTCCGCGGCCCCGGATGCGTCCCCCGACTTGGCCAAAGCCACTCCTAAACCGTTGTGCACAGCCGCCGTCCCGGGAATAAGCCCGGCGGCTCTGCGGAAAGACGCGACTGCTGCCTGATATTGCTCTTTCTTGAAATAATCGAAGCCGAGCTGATAGTGGGCGGCCGGCATGTCCGGCTGCAACCGTAATACTTTCTGTAGCTGTGCGATCGACTCGTCATAGCGGCCCAGGTGGCGAAGCGCCAGAGCATAATTGAAATGTGCCGTCAGGTTCTCGGAATCCATCTGCAGCGCCTCCCGGATCTTGGCGAGTCCTTCGCGCGCGTGCCCCTGTTGCACCAGAGTCAGCCCCTCGTTGGCCAGGGCCAGCACTCGCTGGCCTTCTTTTCCCTTTCGTCCCAGTTGCTCGCTGAGGGCTGCTTCCCGGGCAGCTTCTTCCGTTTTCCCCGCCCGCCGAAGAGCACGGCTCAATTGATAGTGCACAGCGCTGTCGCCGGGGAGCAGGGTTGCCGCCCGGCGTAACTCCTGCACCGCTTCCTCAAAGTCTCCTTTTTCGCGCAGGACGAGGCCGAGATCGCGGTGCGCGGCACCCAGACCTGCGTCCAGCTTGACGGCCTCTCTTAGTTCCGCCGCGGCTTTGTCCAGTTCCCCCGCCTTCAGCAGCGTGCTACCCAGATCCTGGTGTAGCACGGCATTTTTCGGATCAAGGTTTATTGCTTTGCGAAATTCCGCTTCCGCATTAGTAAAATTTCCCTCGAAGCTGTAAAGCTCTCCTAGCTCCCGCAAAGCATCCGGCTGACGCCTGTTTAATCCAAGCGATGCAACGTAAGCCTTGGCGGCTTCGTCCCTGCGGTCCGCGCGAGTGAGCAGTTTGGCCAGGGATAGCCAGTTCTCGGCACTCCTGGGAGCCAGCTTCACGGCCCGCCGAAGTTGTTTTTCCGCTGCCCTCTGATCGCCAGCTTCCGAGAGCATGTCACCCAGGAACCTGCGGAAGTCCGGGTTCTTCGGCTGAAGGTCGCAAGCGCGCGCCATTTCCGCAGCCGCATCATGCTGGCGCCCCACCCGCACATAGGCTTGCGCCAGATCGTTGTGCAGCGCAGCCTCCTGCGGACGGCTGACGACTGCCTGTTCGAAAAATGTTATGCTTTCTGCGAACCTCCCTTGTTTGAATATCGCCACACCGAGGTTCGTCACCGCTTCGATGTTGGATGGATCGGCCTGCACCGCCTGTCGGAATTGCGCCTCCGCCTCCGCGGGAAGGTTCTCCCGTATCAGGCGAATCCCCTCGGCGTTCAATTGCTGGGCGCGGTAGCCGGGCGTAATTTGCAGCGCAACCGCCGGCGGCGCAACTGCCATAATAATAATAATGACGAGCAGTACAAGCAGCTTAGCCATAGTGTAAGAAAGTGGATGAAGAACAATTTCTAACACAGAAGGATGATCGTCTTATGAGGATGACCAAGAATCAGCAAGGCAATGCCGCGGTTCAAGTTGTGTGGGTTTTGGCGGGTATCGTCATCATTGTCGCCGCGTTTATGATGGTCAAACACACCCGGCCGGGTGAGCCGGTGGCATTTACCACGCCATACCAGGCGGTCTTGATGACCAACGGCGTGGCCTATTACGGCAAGCTGGCAGGCTACGGTACGCCCCGGCCGGTGTTGACCGATGTCTACGTGATCGTCACCCAGACCAATCCCGACACCAAGCAAACCAGCAAGGGGCTGTTCAAGCTCGACAAAGTTGAAGACCTGTACCAGCCCGACCGCATGTATCTCAATCCCAATCAGATTTTGGGCGTCGAGCCGGTGGGTACGAACTCCAAGGTGGCGCAGCTGATCGGCCAGGCGCACTAGGGCCAGCGGAAATGTATGAGACAGGCCACTGGAGGGCAATGCCTGTTTTCCCGCTCTCGTCCTAATCTCTCTCCCGCATTTGACCCTCTACCGCCCGCATTCCCGCGCCGGCAGCGGCTGACGACTCGGCCTGCTTCTTCTGCCAGTCTCCCTCGGCCAGCACCGTGATGGCGTCCAGTTTCTTCTTCTTCAAGCCGGTGTTGACTCCCGGCAAATATTTCTGTGTGAGTTTCTGGAAGTCGACGACAACATCTTCCAGTTCATGACCCAGCGACTCGGTCCGCGCCACCTGATAGTCCGTGGGCTTGCCATCGTATCCCGTCACTGCGCCGTAAAGTTGTCCCAGCAATTCGCGGATGCGTTCCTCGCCCGTAATCATGCCGCCTTCTTTGGTGGCCACGATCTTCGAGCGTAGCGCATCACAGTCCGCGGCGAGTTGCAACAGTTGCTTGAGTAGCGGATCCTTTTCTGGAACTTTGGCCTGCGCAAGCTTGGCTGCCCGCGCGTTGGCCGCATCGCGAACTCCCTGAATCGCATCCACCGCGTAGGTCATGTGTTCCAGCTCTTTGTAGACCTTCATCGAGAGATCGAATTGCGCTTTGCGCTCCTCCAGCGAATACTTGGCCCGCGGATCCATCGCAACGTCCAATTGCTCGGTGTAAGTGTGATCCCCTTTGGTGAGCTTCACCGTGTATGTGCCCGGGAGCGCGCGTGGGCCCTGTGCCGCTTCAAACAGCGCCGAGGCCGCTGGAGCGACTGCCGGCGGCTTCACATGCATTCCCCATCCGGCGCGGTTCAGTCCGCGATGCTTGCTCCCAGACACCGTATCGACGAGCTTGCCGTCCTGGTCGAAGATCTCGATCTTCAAATCGCCGAAGATATGCCGCCCCTTCTGGTAATACGTGATCTGCGCGTCCGCGGGCCGGCTCCGGCCGTGGAAAGTCTCGTCCCCCTCGGGCCAGCCACCGCCTACGTCGAAATATTGAATGGACGGCCGGCCTGGAAGCAGCGTGGCTTCTTTCACCATCACTTCGGGAGCGAGAGCGCGCAGCGGCGAGATATCATCCACGATCCAGATCCCGCGCCCATGCGTCGCCACCACCAAATCCGATTCCCGCGTCTGCACAACCATGTCGTCCACCGGCGCGGCCGGGAAATCGGTTCCCTTGTACTGCGCCCAGCGCTGTCCGCCATCCGCCGAAATCCAGAGCCCGAATTCTGTGCCCAGGAAGAGAACATTATGGCTGACTGTGTCTTCCTTGATCACGTGGGCAAATCCACGAACGCCGCCCTCCTGCGCCGGAAGCGCGGTCCACGTCTGTCCGTAGTCCGTAGTCTTGTAGACGTAGGGCTTCATATCTCCGAACGTGTGCCGGTCGAAGGTGGCATACGCGGTGCCTTCGTCGAAGCGGCTGGCCTCGATGGTCGAGACCCATGAATTCTTCCCCAGCCCGCTGACATTCCCCACCACGTTCGTCCAGGTCTTCGCTCCGTCGCGCGTGATCTGGAGGTTGCCGTCGTCGGTTCCTACCCAGATGATCTGGCCGTTCTTCGGCGACTCCGAAATCGAATAGATCGTGGTGTGCATCTCGGCCGAAGAGTTGTCGACAGTAACCCCGCCCGACTCTTCCTGCTTCTGCTTCTCCGGATCGTTGGTCGTCAAGTCCGGGGAAATGCGATCCCACGATTGTCCATGATCGCGCGAGCGGAACAGGAACTGCGCTCCGATGTAAAGCGTTCCTTTCTCATTGGGGCTCATGTGAATCGGTGTGTTCCAGTTGAAGCGCAACTTCTTCTCGCCGTAATTCGGCCAGGGATGGATATCGCGAGTCTCATGGGTGTAACGATTCACCCGGCCGATCTCTCCACCCTGCGCCTCGGCATAAAGATAGGTTGGATCTGAGGTATCTTCGAACATCCAGAAGCCATCGCCGCCGTACATGTTTTCCCAGTTCGCGTTGGCAATGCCGCCGGGGAACGACGAGTCGCCCACCCAGGAACTGTTGTCTTGCAAGCCGCCATAAACGTGATACGGGTCCGCGTTGTCCGTGCTCACGTGATAAAACTGAGAAACCGGCAGGTTGAGCTGATGCTTCCAGCGATTGCCGCCGTCTTCGCTGCGCCACAAGCCGCCATCGTCGCCGGCAATCACGGTGTTTGGATTCTTTGGGTTGATCCACACATCGTGGAAGTCGCCGTGCGCCGCGCTCGAAACCACGTTGAACGTCTTTCCTCCATCGTTGCTCAGCAGCAGAATGAGATCGGGTTTGAAAATCTTGTTTTCATCTTTTGGATCGACGATGAGGTTACCGAAATAAAAAGGACGCCACACCATGTAATTGCTGGCATCCAGCTTGGTCCACGTCGCTCCAGCGTCGTCGGAGCGGTAAAGCCCTCTTCCTTTTTCGGCTTCGATGTTGGCATAGACCACTTGCGGTTTGGATGTGGCAACTTGCACCGCGATTCGGCCATAGGGTTTCGGTGGGAGTCCCTTGGCATTGCTGTCGTTCACTTCGCTCCACTGGGCGCCGCCGTCGGAGGACTTGAAGATCCCGCTTCCCGGACCTCCAGAACGGAACGTCCAACCTTGCCGCCGAAAATCCCACATCGCTGCATAGACTGTCTTAGGATCTTGCGTACTCCGCGCAATCATCGCGCAGCCGCTCGAACCATTCGTGCCCGCGAGCACCTTCTTCCAGTTCTTGCCGCCGTCGGTCGTTTGGAAAACTCCGCGCTCGTCGTTGTCATCCCACAGATGCCCGGTGGCACAGGCGAGCACGTCGTTGCTGTCTCCAGGATTCACCAGGAGCTTGGCGATGTGTTCGCTGTCTTTTAATCCGACGTTCGTCCAGTTTTCGCCGCCATCGGTCGACTTGTAAACGCCGTCGCCCACCGACACGCTGTTTCGTACCCAGGCTTCGCCCGTTCCCACCCAAACATTTTTTGAATTCGCTGGATCGATCTGCACCGCGCCAATCGACTGCACATCTTCGCGGTCGAATACCGGCTTGTAGGTAGTGCCGCCGTTCACCGACTTCCATACCCCGCCGCTCGCTGCGCCCACAAACACCGTGATGCGTCCGTTCTCCTCTACCGCATCCAGCGCGGCAATACGGCCGCTCATGGTGGCCGAGCCAATGTTCCGCGCCGGCAATCCAGAAACCGTCGCTGCATCGAAGCGATAAGGCGCTTGCGCCCCGGCCTGCAAAGGTGCGCACAGCGAGGCTCCGGCCAACAGCACAGTCACTCCCCAGGAATTGCGAACGGATGCTTTCATGTTGATGAGTCCTTTTCCACGCAAATGATTTTCCTTGTCGTCGTCATCCGAGCGAATCTTCATCCGAGAATCAGTGAACCCCGACCATCCCCGATTTCTTTTCCTCGGTCTTCAACGAAGGCGGCAGCGCGAAGTCGGCGGGATCGATGGCCCCGTTCACTTCCAATTTCTGCACGGTGACCGTCTGCGCATCGGGATGATTCTTCGGCCCACTCGAGATCGAAAACGGATACATCACCCCCGCCACCGGCTTGTAGGAACCCAGCCCCACTATGCGATCCCGCACCGAGCCGCGAATAAACTGCTGGATCTCCTTGCGAATCTCGATAAAGGTATCGGGATCGAGGTAGTCATAGATGATGTCGCCGTTTTTCAACGTCACCTTCAGCCTCAACGCGTCATCCCCATCCACCACGTCGTGTCCCAGGAATTCCACGGTGCTGCCTTTTTCTTTGTAGTCGACGAGGGGCCCGTCGGAGTCGGCGTCCAGCAGCAGGTCGCGCAAGTCGTCCTCGCCCATAAGTTCCGGATCTTTTTTCCCGCCGAAAGGCTGGACTTGCCAGCCGGTCGTACCGTCATAAGCTTGGATCACCGTCATCCCCTGCAGTGAAAACGTCTGCCGGATCAGATTGGGCCGCTCATTTTCCTGGCCCACAGAAGCAGTGAAGCCTCCGCCACCCTCGAACCTGCCGGTCATCCGCATGTTCTTGATAGCTTTCATCTTCTCTATCCCGCCCCTGGCCTGGATGTTCTTGGCAATCAGTTCGTCCGCGGTTTGAGAATAGGAAAAAACACCGAAGCAGCAGACAGCAATCAGCACAATCAACGCGTGACGCATCGAGCAGACTCCTGTTGGTGAGGAACTTAGAGAACCCGGAAAACGGGAAACAGTACTGTACCCGGTAGTAGACGAATCTTTCAAGCGTTGGTGAGCAGGAGACGAGCTTGGGACAGAGTAGGGAATTGGGTTCTCGGCGTCCGCAAGCTGAAAAAGCCGCTCTGCCGAGCGGCTTCCGCATTCCAGTCTGGCGAAATCGTCCCTTCGCTAGTGGGTGAACGAAAAGTTCAACCCGGTCGTCAGGATCAGATCATTTTGTTTTGTGCCCTCTGGCGGGTTCGAGACATAGATGTCGGTGAATTGATTCTGCCAGCCCAGCCACTTGCTGATCTTCGTCACCGTCCCGAAATCGAATTCTCCCCTATATTCACCGGTATTGGACAGGTCCGGGTAGAGATACAGCTTCTCCATTATCACAGTGCTTTTTCCCAGCTTATGCATCAACTCTTCGCCCAGAGTCAGAGCTGCGTATCGGTTGGTCACGCCATAGGAGGTGAAAGTAGGAGGAACCGTGATGGGCGTGACCTGCGGTCCGTTGGAATAGGTTTCATGCGTGTAGTTGAGGCCGGCCAGAAAGTCCAGTGTGGTGTTGTCTGACTTGATTGCATGCAAGCCCAGACCGCCGCCGTACACGCCACGCAGATCGAGGTCCTGCAGGGCATTGCTCATAAAGTCTGCGCCCACGAATCCGAACGTTCGCGGCCCCACATTCCGATCATACCGAATTCCCGCCGTGACCAGATTGGCCACAGTGCTGGGAGTGGCCAGCTCATTGTTGGTCTCGATAGAAGTCGTATAGATCGTAATCTTGTCACTCAAGGTCGCATGGACGGCATTGATCGCCAGGGCCAGATTGTCCGATTGGCTGTTGCCGCGGGCCAGCGAGAAGCCCACGTTGACGCCGCCGTTCCAGCCATGCAGCAAGCCGGGATGCAAAGACTTATCGTAAGCGGCCTGCTCGGCATCATTGCGGATCAACACAACGTTCCCCGCCGGAACCTCGACTGTTCCGCCGGTCTTAGTGGCGACCTCGAGCTTTCCGTCGCTGGAAGTTACGGGACCGACAACGGTTTTCTTGTCCGAAGTACTAACGTGCAATTCCTTCTCGGTGGTGATCTGAGTAATCGCCGCGAACTGGATCGTGATGTCTCCCGCGAACTCCGTGTGCAGAACCAGCGTCTTGCCGTCGGACTTTACGACCGTGCCACTCAGGTGGTCGCCATTCTTCAAGGTGATCTGATCGGCGTAGACTGCCGACGCCAATCCCAGGAACGCAACTAAGGCTATGAACTCAGCTTTCCGCAACACTACCTACCTCCAGATTTTAGAGTCAGTTTCAGCACTAGGATCTATGGAACAAACCTATTGAGTAAACCCAGGGATTACTTGGAACGGGAAAAGAAACAACGACGAAGAGGCACTTGGTGCAAGAAGATACAGTCCTCGAAGCTGCTCGAAAAAAGAACTCGTTCAGCTCTTGGTTTCCTTGGATTCGGTGGTCTTGCTCGGCTCGGTCGACGCCTGCGCCGGGTGACTATCCTTCATGCCTTCTTTTAGGGCGCGAATACCCTCGCCCAGCCCCTTGCCGAGTTCAGGTAACTTCTTGGGCCCGAAAACCAACAGGGCGATGGCGAAGATTATGATCAGGTGCATCGGCTGAAACAAACCCTCAAGCATAGGAACCTCCAAGGGAGAACACTACCGCTTCTTTATACGCTACCGGACTGGCAGGTGGAAGTCAAACTCTGGGTCCTTACGACGCTTAGACCTCATCACACTGTCACATTACCTACGTGACCTTACCTTCGGGAAGCCGGCGGATTAGTGTGTGGGATCGGGGGTGCGAGGGCGATGCCGCAAAATCGCGCAAACCGCCAGCGCAACTGTCAGAGGAACCCGAGCCAGCCAAGCCGTCGCCGGAGAGTCGAGTGAAGCGCAAAGGCCTTTCAGTTTTTTTGGTCATTCTTGGGGCGGTTCTCGCTTCCCCGGCGAGTGCAAGCCAGCCGGTTAACACCGTGCAATTGATAGCCTGGTTGACGGCCGGTGTGCCTAGCAGCCGCCTCGTCCGTATCGTACAAGAGCACGGAATTGCGAACCTCCCCGGCCAGGAACAGATTCGTCAACTTGAATCCGCCGGCGCGGATGCAAGTTTGATCCGCATGGTCGGCAACTTGAAACCCTCCGCCGCGGCCAGTCCCGCAATCTTGCAGATTCCCGCAGTCCTGCTGCAGGCCGCCGCCGATGCCCATGCTCAGCGCTTCCACCAGGCCGAACTCGCTCTGCGCCAAGCCGCGAGCTTCGATCCGCAAAATGCTGCGCTGCACTTCGCTCTGGGCACCATGCTCCGCCAGCAGGAGCGCTGGGACGACGCCATCGACGAGATCACGCTTTCCGCGCAGCTTATGCCGGATTTTCCCGAGAACCACAGCACTTTGGCCTACATCTTCTACCGCCTTGATGACGCGTCCGATGCCATCGCCGAAGCCCGCACCGCCCTCAGCATGGATCCAGGAAACGCCGAGGCGTATCAGTTCCTCGGCCTCAGTCTGTTCTCCAACGGGCAATATGGCGCTGCCGTTCATGCCTTCGATGAGTCGCTGGTCCGCGATGCCGATAATCCCGATACCTACTACGACCTGGGCATCACCCTGCACGCCAGTGGCAACCTGCCCGCTGCTATCGCTGCCTATCGCCAAGCCATTCGTCTGAACGGGGCTTTCTGGGAAGCGCATTCCAACCTTGCATTGATCTTGCACGAGCAGAATAAGCTCGATGAGGCCATCGCTGAATATCGGGAAGCCAAGCGCCTTGCCCCCGGGGAAGCTTCGGTTCGTAACAACCTGGGCAATACCTACTGCGACAAAGGCGACTTCGACGACGCCATGCTCGAGCTGAGCGAACTTTACCGCCAGCATCCCGAGTGGGAACAGGGGCACGGCTGCCTGGCCCGCGCCTACATGTCGAAGAAGAACTATGGGAATGCCGTCAGCGAATTGCAACTGGCGGTTCTCCAAAATCCCACCGGTGCCGCCGAACACCGCAGCCTGGGCGAAGCCCTGTTGCTGGATGACAAGCTGGAAGAAGGAGTACGCGAGTTGCGTCTGGCGGTAGCGCTCAATCCCGATTCCGACACTGCCCATCGGGATCTTGGAACGGCCCTGTTCCAGCAGCAGCAACTGGCCGCGGCAGAAAAGGAATTTCGCGAGGCCATTCGCCTCAATGCTTCGCCTGACAATCACTACTCTCTGGCGGCCTGCCTGATGACCATGGACCGCTACGAGGAAGCACTATCGGAACTCGAGACCGCCGCGCGGCTCGATCCTGAGCGCACCCTTTATCGTGCCCGCCGCGACGAACTCAGGAAACTGATGCAGATGCAGACAAAAGAACCAAACGCGCGGTAACTGAGCACCGCAAGGACAGTACCGAGCAGTGTACTCCCGGCATATTTGGCCATGCTGCCGGACTGCTTACACTGAAACGTAAAACCTGCGCCAGCAGGCCAGACTTACGAGCAAAAGCCACGCGCCACGCATTTGGGGAGATCGATTATGGATTTGACGCAATCCACTTCCGCCGCAGCCGCCAAACCTGCACAGTCACCGCAGCCGGAGACCGTAGCCGGAGTACGGAGTGAGGTTCGGAGCGATTTTCGAAACGCGGTTCGGAGTGCCGCGGCAGCCTCGCGGAGATCCTCAGGCTACGGCATGCCTTGCGCCAACTGCCGTCTCTATTATCCCGCCAACCTGGACGTCTGCCCTGCCTGCAACACCAAAGAGCGCGTCTCCACGAGCGCGGTGCCGGCTCTACCGAAAGTGCAGACGGCTGCCGAGTCTGTGCCCGACACCGCCGTGGTGGAACAGGAAAGAGAGGCTTTCCTGAAGGAGTTCAAGTCCCAGCTTTTCGCAGCGCATGCGGAGGTCGCGGGCTCGCCAGTGGTTTGTGCGCTGGGAGAACACCACGTTCAAGGGGCAGAGGGAGCCTCAATCTGCAAGACCTGTTACGACCGCCTGCAGGAGCGTGTCGACGTGTGTGAAGCCGCACTGCATATCGACCTGAAAGAAGCGTCGCAGATTATTTACGATGCCGTTTGGGCCGATCCTTCCGACCCCAGCAAGACCTATACCAATGCAGCGAGTGCACTGATCGGCGAACTGCGCAAGCGCTCCGGCATCGCCAACGTGATCGGGCCGTTCCAGCCGCTGGATAATTAAGTCCCAGTACCAAGTACCTCGTACCCAGTACTTAGAACTGAGCGTTGGGACTGACTGCCGACGCTGATTTACTTTGCCCGCAAGATTCGGATAGTCCACTGGTTCGCCTTCGCCGTACGCTGTACCTACCATGACATTCACTCACATGACTTTCCCAATGACAACCACGAGTGGCATACTCGCAGAGGATTCCCCAGACGAAATGCGGGTGGCGCACTCCAACTCGACAAAGCCCGGCAACGGCGGACCGAGCAACGAACAGGCGGGCGACGACCAGCGCTGGGTTGCAGTTGTGGCCCGCGATTCGGGCCACGACGGAAAGTTCGTCTTCGCGGTCTCCACTACCGGTGTTTATTGCCGGCCCTCGTGTGCGGCCCGCCGGCCCCGGCGCGACAATGTGACATTCTTTTCGCGCCCCGAGCAGGCGGAGAAAGCGGGTTTTCGCGCATGCCTAAGGTGCCGGCCGAGGTCGATCAGCGGCAATCCGCAATCGGACTCGGCGAAAGAGATCTGCCGTTACATCGAGCAGCATCTCGATGAGCCGATCACGCTTGAGCGCCTGGGCAAGGTGTTTCGGCAAAGCCCTTTTCATCTGCAACGGCGATTCAAGGCTGCGCTCGGGATCACACCGCGGGAGTATGCCGATTCCTGCCGTCTGCGCCAACTCAAGCGGAACCTGCAGGCCGGAGATAATGTAACCCGAGCCATGTATGACGCCGGTTACGGCTCCAGCAGCCGTCTTTACGAGAAGACCGCGTCGCAACTTGGCATGACGCCCGACAAGTATCGGCGTGGCGCCGTTGCCGCGACCGTTCGCTATGCCATCGCCGATTCGCCGCTGGGGCGCATGTTGATCGCGGCCACCGACCGGGGTGTTTGTTCGATCCAGTTCGCACAGTCCGATGGCGAGTTGATCGAGGGACTGAAGCGCGAATTTCCCTTTGCCGTGCGCAAGCCCGATGAGGGCGGATTGCAAGCCTGGGTCGCAGCCTTACTCCAGAAAATGGCCGGCAAGGAGTTGAATTCCGCGCTGCCCTTGGATATCCGTGCTACGGCCTTTCAGCGGCGGGTGTGGACTTATTTGCAGTCGATCCCGTTCGGTGCGACGCGATCTTACGGCGAGGTGGCGAAGGCAATTGGCCAACCCAGCGCCAGCCGCGCCGTAGCCCGGGCCTGCGCCACGAATCCCGTGGCGGTTGCGATTCCGTGCCATCGCGTGGTCCGCGAAGATGGCAGCATTAGTGGCTATCGCTGGGGCGTGGAGCGCAAGAAAGCGCTGCTGGAGATGGAGCAGGGGGAACTGTGAGCGGGGGTGCCGAATGCCCACCAGAGACGATTCTGCACATCCCAAGCCCATTCGTGGTAGGTTGTTTACGGGGCGTGGCGTTGCATTTGTGCGAGTTTTCCTGCAGAAGATGTGCGTTGAGGTTGAGGGTATCGCATGCCTCGAAGACGGCTGGCCAATGTCTCGCCACTTTTTCTGTCCGGCTTTTTTCTCCTGATTTCTCTTCCGGCTATTGCCCAGAGTCGCCCCCTGATTGTCACGCCCATCGACAACGCCGTGCGCGTGAAGATTCCACAATCTCATCTCCTGCTGAGCGGAGCCGTTGATCTAGGCGCGTTGAACGAGAACCGGACTCTCGACCGCATGATTCTCGTTCTGAGCATGGCTCCCGAGCAGCAACACAATGTAGCCACGCTGCTGGATAGTCAACAGACGAAGGGATCGCCGAATTATCATCGCTGGCTCACCCCCGAGCAGTACGGCCAGCAATTTGGCCCCGCTCGCGAAGACATTTCACAAATTACCGCGTGGTTGCAGCAGCAGGGCTTCACCACCGGCAAAGTGGCGAAGAGCGGGATGTGGATTGAGTTTTCCGGGACGGTAGGGCTGGTGAATCACGTGTTCCAGACGCAGATGCGCAGCTACCAGGACGGCGGCGAAACTCACGTGGCCAACGCGACTGACATCTCGGTTCCGTTGGCCATTGCACCGCTGGTGAGGGGTGTCCCGCTCCACGATTTCTTTGGCAAGCCTGCACTGGTGCGTGCTCGCTCGCCGGGGCGTCCGGCGATCACCAATTCCAGCGGCGCGCATGCCATCACGCCGGGAGATTTTGCCACCATCTACGATCTCGTCCCGCTTTATAAGGCGAACCTGAATGGCAGCGGGCAGACAATCGCCATCGTCGGAAGGAGCGACGTCAACCTTGGCGATGTCGCCGCCTTCCAGAAGATATTTGGGTTGCCGTCGAATGCTCCGAATGTGATTGACAACGGAGTTCCTCCGGGCGTGGTACCCGACGGCGACGGCGCTGAAGCCAGTCTTGACGTGGAATGGTCGGGCGCGGTGGCGCCTGGGGCCAAGGTTAGCTTAGTGGCGAGTGTGGACACGACCACCACCGACGGGGTTACGCTCTCGGCGACTTACATTGTTGACCAGAACCTGGGCCAAATTGTGAACGCCAGCTTCTCTAACTGCGAACAAAACCTGGGTACGGCCGGAAATGCACTTTGGAACGATCTTTGGCAGCAGGCCGCCGCGCAGGGCATGAGTGTGTTCGTGGCGAGCGGCGATTCGGGGGCGGCGGGATGTGCTCCGACAGGTTTTGTCTCTTCTGGCGGAGACTACTCTCTAGCGGTGAACGGACTTGCCGCCACGCCGTTCAACACGGCTGTGGGTGGCACCGAGTTCGATGAGACCGGAGACGGCGGGATTGAATCAACCTACTGGAATGCGACCAACGGAACCAATCTCTCTTCGGCGATCGGCTACATTCCTGAGATGGTATGGAACGACGATGTGAGCACCGGGTATGACCAAGTGCTGGGCGGGGGCGGAGGTATCAGCACGGTCTATTCGACTCCGCCGTGGCAAACCTTGAACGTGACGGGACTGCAGGTTCTCAGCACGTACAGTTTGCCGGGGCAAACCGGCGTCAGTCCGCGGGGCGTGCCCGACGTTTCCCTGTCGGCATCACCGGTCAACGATCCTTATCTTTTCTGCTTCACCGATCCCTTTTATCCGACCGAACTTGATTGCCAGTTAGATAATGGTACGTTCAGCCCAACAACCTTCCAGAATGCGGGGGGCGGGACTTCCTTTTCTTCGCCGACTTTCGCCGGTCTGATGGCGATCATCAATCAGAAGGTCCAGAGTGACAATACTTCAGGATCGGTCAATCCGGTCGCCGACGGCCGCCAGGGTCTCGCCAACTATGTTCTTTATCCTCAGGCAGCTTCGGAAACTTTTTCCTCGTGCAATTCGAGCGATCGCACCAACCCATCCGTGGCAGCGCCTGTGGGTTGTGTCTTTAACGACATCACTGTCGGGAACAACAGCGTTCCCGACGTAACGGGATACAGCGCTACTGCCGGTTACGATCTGACCAGCGGATTGGGCTCAGTGGATGCGAACAACTTAGTGACAAACTGGAACAGTGCCGCGGCAAGCTTCCACGGCTCAGAAACGACCTTAGCAACGAATCCGGGTAGCAGCGGGATCACGATCAGCCACGGTCAATCAGTCACGTTCGATGTTACCGTGCAGAAGCTAACCGGCGACACAGCGGCGCAGGCTCCGACGGGTGCAATCTCGCTAATCGCTCAGGGAGGATCGCTGGCCAACAGCGTTGGCGTGGCGGGAGCTCCGCTCTCAGGCAGTGCCAGTCCCGCGACCACGGGCAACTTCAGTGCCAACATTCTGCCCGGCGGAAGTTACAACCTGATGGCGAGTTTCCCTGGAGACGGCTTTTTCGCCGGCAGTTTTTCCAACTCAATTCCAGTAACCGTCAGTCCAGAGAACAGCACGACTTCGCTGTATGGTTATTCTCAGGAGTCCTACGGTCAGCAAAACGAATTTACTGCCGCCGTCACTGGCGCCTCCGGAGTGGGTTATCCCTCTGGCCAAGTCACCCTCGCCGATGGAGGCACGGTCTTTGCTCAACTCAAGTTGAGCAATTTGGGGGTTGGATCAATCAACAACTGTCCGCCTCCGGGCGCGATTGTGACGCCGGCAGCTTCACCTTTGCCGTGTTTCACGGTCGGCACTCACATGATCACCGCAACCTACAGCGGCGACGGCAGCTTCAACCCAAGTCCAAATCCTCCGGTCGCGTCTCAATTGCTGACCTACGTAGTCACGAAGGGCGATCCTTTCGTGGCGGCCTCCTCTAACCCTTCAGGATCGGGGTATGCCACGCAGGTGGTCACGCTGTCCGCTTATCTCGCCCTCGTAAGCCCTGCCGCAATCCAGCCGACTGGAACGGTCCAGTTCTTCGACGGGACGACGGCGCTGGGCCAGGCTCCAGTCGTGGCCGGCGGAATCATTCCGCAAGCTTCGCTTCCGAACGTGACACTCACGCAAGGGACGCACACTATCAACGTCGCTTACTCTGGTGACAGCTTGTATACGAGCGGAGACCCGCAGCCTACTCAGGTATATATCGGCGTGCCGATCGGATGGGCAGGGACACCCACATCCGTAACAATCAACCCGGGACAGACTGCCACCTACAACCTCACCGTGACCGCGATACCGGGTTTTACCGGAAACGTGCCTATCACTTGCATCTCCGGGACGGACTCCCTTATTCCTGTCCAAACTCCCGTCGGCGTGCAGTGCAGTGTGAGCCCAACTTCAGTGAATCTGACTTCGACAACGACTTCGGTTCCGGTGGTGGCCACCATCACCACGACCACGCAGTCCCGACTGCTTCGGCCTTTTCCGTTCGGTACGCTTCCGTTTGCGCTTGCTGGCGTCTTAGCTGTGGGTCTTCGCAAGAGGCGTCCGAAAGGCGCTCTGTTGCTCTTAGTGGTGGCCGGCCTCGCCGTCTCGGGGATTACATCGTGCGGCGGCGGTTCGAACAGCACCCCTCCCTCAACCCCCACCGGGCCTCCGGCAGTCAAGGTAACCTACACGGTTTGGGGTGCGTTTCCAACGTCAGACCCGAACGAAACCGGCTACAACGGAATCTACATCACCGCGAACATCAACCAATAGGTAACGATGGCGGCCAACTCTGGCGTGATATTCTATTAATACCAGCTGCGTACTGTTTTGGCGGAAATTTCCCCGCAGTTTCAGAACAACGCTTCCTGAAGCAGCTTCCCTTAGTAGAAGCGCAGAATAAGAGAAACCAGAAATCATGCTTTCAGTCAGCAATGTATCCATGCGCTACGGCGCCAAAATTCTGTTTGATGAAGTGTCGGTGGCATTCACGCCGGGCAAGCGCTATGGCTTGACCGGACCTAACGGCGCGGGCAAATCCACGTTTATGAAGCTGCTCAGCGGGGAAATCGAGCCGCAAAAAGGGACGGTGGTACGTCCGAGGAAGCTCGGCGTTTTGAGTCAGGACCAGTTTGCCTTCGATGCCTACACCGCGCTTGACACGGTCATTATGGGCAACAAGCGGCTGTGGGCGGCGATGGAGGAGCGCGACGCGATTTACGCCAAGCATGACATGACCGACGAAGACGGGATGAAGCTGGGCGAACTGGAAGGCATTGTCGGAGAAGAAGACGGCTACACGGCGGAGAGCGATGCGGCGATCCTGCTACAAGGTTTGGACATTCCGGACGAAGCGCATGCGCGGAAGATGAGCGAACTGCAGGGCGGACAGAAAGTCCGCGTACTACTGGCGCAGGCGCTGTTCGGGCATCCGCAGGCGTTGCTGCTGGATGAGCCTACGAACAACCTGGATTTGGATTCGATCCACTGGCTGCAGGGATTTCTGAATGTATATGACGGCGTGGTGATTGCGATCTCGCACGACCGGCACTTTCTGAACAGCATTTGCACACACATCGCCGACATCGACTACGAGACCATCATCACTTACACCGGATCGTACGATGAGATGGTGCTGGCCAAGACGCAAGTGCGTTCGCAAATCGAATCGCAGAACGCCCAGCGCGAAAAGAAGATTTCGCAGTTGAATGAATTCATTGCGCGGTTCGCCGCCGGCACGCGGTCGAGCCAGGTGCAGTCGCGACGCAAGGAAGTGGAACGGCTGCAAGTGACGGAACTGGCCAAGTCGAATATCCAGCGGCCTTACATCAAGTTTGAGCCGAAGCGGCCTTCGGGAAAACACATTCTCGAAATCGAGCACCTGGGCAAGGCTTATGGCGACAAGCCGGTCATACGCGACTTTACGGCCAGCATTACGCGCGGGGAAAGAATCGCGCTGATGGGACGGAATGGAGCAGGGAAGACCACGCTGGTCAACGCACTGCTGGCGAATTCGCCGACCACGCCGGAAGCCGAGTTGCGCAAGACCAGCGGCTACGACGGTCCATTCGTGGATGCGGGAAAAGTGATCTGGGGACACGAAGCTTCGATTGGATATTTTGCCCAGGACCACCGCGGCCTTATCGAAGGCGGAATGACGGCGCTGGAGTGGCTGCATCAGTGGAATCCAGCGGCGGTCAGTGAAGAAATTCGCGGGCTGCTGGGGCAGATGCTGTTTGCCCGCGAGGAAGCTACGAAATCCACCAGCGTGCTTTCCGGCGGTGAAGCGGCGCGACTGCTCTTCTGCAAGCTCATGCTGCAGAAGCCTAACGTGCTGGTGCTCGATGAGCCCACGAACCACCTCGACCTCGAAGCGATCAATGCACTAAATATTTCTCTGCAACGGTATCAAGGGACGGTGTTCCTGGTGACCCACGACCACGACTTGATCGACGAAGTTGCGACGCGCATCTGGCACTTCGAAAGCGACCACAAGCTCACGGACTTCAAGGGAACCTACGAGGAGTATCAGGCGGCTGTGGTGGTGTAGGCGAAACGCAGATTCCTCGCTCCGCGCGGAATGACAACGCCGTACAAAGACCACGTGGGGACAGCCGCCCTCGGCTGTCCGTCGAGCGAAGCTCGATTGCACCATTTCTGCTGCATGTAAATCATCCAGGTTCTCCACAGATTTCCACAAGCGTTTACTGTTGCGTTTGGAGCCGCAAGTTGCGGATAATGGCGCGTAACATTCCCGCGCGGTGGAACAGGCGCGAGAGGTTGTAAACAGCCGTGTACAGTCGAGCCGATTTACTTAGAATTCTCCACCTCACGCCGCGCCAGTTGGCGAACTGGGAGCGGGCGGAGTTGATTGCCGCTTCCACGACCTATTCTTTTTCCGACCTGCTGAAGATCAAGAAAGTTCGCGACTTGTGCGCGATGAGGGTGCGGCCGGCGGTGATCCGGCAATCGCTCGAGGCCATGCAGAAGCAGGCATCGGGGATGGGAAATCCGCTGCTCGACGCTGGAACCTCATACACGAATAAGCATCGGGTCGCTTTTCGTCATGAAGGCAGGCTGCTGGAGCCGATCGCGGGACAGTTCGTGATGGACTTTGCGACGCGGGAAAAAGTTCTGACCAGCACGCCGATTCCAACTCCTGAGCCCGGTCCGCAAGAGAACGAAGCTGCATCCTGGTTTGCGCGCGGCATTGTGTTGGAAGAGGATCCGGCCACGCAGACCGAAGCGCTGGCGTCGTACCAGAAGGTGCTCGAGTTCCAGCCCGATCACGCCGCCGCCCACATCAACCTGGGAACGCTTTACTACAACCGCCAGGATTTCACGCTGGCGGAAAGACATTATCGCGCCGCGCTGGGAGCCGACCCTCGCTATGCCCTGGCCTATTTCGACCTGGGCAACGTTCTGGACGAAACGGGGCGCGTGCAGGAGGCCATTCAGACCTACAAGATGGCCATCCAACTTGCTCCCACGTATGCCGATGCGCACTACAACCTCGCGCTCGCCTACGAGAAAACCCGAGAGCCGCGCAAGGCGCTGAAACACTGGCAGGCTTATGTCAGGCTCGATACCACCGGGCCGTGGTCCGTACATGCGCGCAATCAGATTCAGCGCATTCTGCAGGCGGACACGCTTAAGCTGGTCCACACCAGACGCAGCAGTTAGAAGATGACATCTTGAGTATTATGGGCTCATGCCTGTATTCCTAGAAAGATTCGTGCTGCCCGTTCTTGCAGGATCAATAATAGCCATAATCGTGCTAAACCCTTTCAAACTCGACTGGCAGCAACGACTGTCACTTGCCGTCGGCGTCCTGGCCCTGGCTTACTTCGTTGGACACACTATCCACAAAGGCAAGACGGGTACGGGGCAGGTTGCTGGCCCTGCGGCCCAGACACCAGCTAAGAGCGGTGACGCTAAAACCAGCGGCGACGAGAGTCCCGCCGTCACTGGTAATGGAAACGACGTCAAGTACGAGGATTCTTCCCACTCTGAGAGGAAATCGGAGCCGCCTAAGAAGGAGTGAATCGTGAGATACCGCCTAACCTTCTTTATGCTAATCGCACTTCCTTGCTGGGGCCAGACCGGCGCCACGGGTAAGGCTGAGACCACAGGGTATTGCAGCCCCGCGGTGACGGGCAGCAACAACCAGTTCACAATTACCTGCCAAGGCATCCCCGACAAACTTAGAGCGCAGCTTGTTGACCTGCTCAATCTTGTGGCGAAAAACCAGTCGAACGCTTCTGCGATGACGGCGAAATTAGATGGGTGTGTGTCCGGAGTCAATCAGATCATCGAAAAAGGGGCTCCTCGCCACCTGACTGCCGGACAAAGGGAAACGATTGTCCGGGCACTCGACCAATTTAAGGGCCAACGAATTGGCACTGTCGTTAACAACAGCAAGCGAGAGAACCGCGAGTACCTAGGTGAACTGAAGGACGTTCTGATTGCGTCCGGCTGGGATGCGTACGAGCAGGGCCTGATAATTTCAGGCGCGGAGCCAATCGGTATCGTGATCACTGTTGGGGAGAAGGACTCGCAACAGCCTGCTGCACAAGGGCTTCTCCGCGCTTTCGAGGCAGCAGGAATCGTTCCGATAAGGTTTGAGTTCCAGCCTGCGGCGGACCCGGACAGCAAATACATGTTTGGCAAGATCAAGCCCGGCGAGATTTTGCTGCAGGTCGGAGACAAGAACTGAGGAGAAGGAGACATCTGTGAGATACGGCCCGATCCTGTTATTACTGTTCGCTGTGCCCTGCTGGAGCCAAGCGACCGCGGGGCAAGCCGAGACAAGTGGTACCTGCAGTCCTGCCGTCTCGGGCAGCAACAATACCTTTACAATCAGCTGCGGAATCGGCAAGGAGCAAGGGCAGAAGATGCTCGCCATCTTGAACAAGATTTTGGCGAATCGAATTGATACAGATGCGGTCATGACGAAACTGGATGAAATCTTGCATGCCGTAAACCCAAACCTTCCGACAAAGATTTATTTTTGTGGCGGTGGCTGGAGAAGCCAGGGACCGAGCGCGAACGTTGGACTCATGATGACTATGAATTCATCGAACGATCCGTCTCTTCAGCAGATGATTGACTTGGCTAATGCCCGGCCAACAGAAGACCAAGAACTATTGAAGGTCTGCACGTCTCAGATCGAGTCCAAGCCAGAGTGGCTGACGCCACGCCTTTTTTGCGCGATTGCCTATGCCAGAATTGGGGACAAAACGAAAATGAAAGAGATGCTTGACGCGTACGATAGCCGAAAGGGTCCAGCTTACGATGATGATAAATTCTGCCAACAGCTCTCCAGCGTCGCGCACTCGGCGTTGAACTGAGATCTTTTCAGGAAGCTCGACGTTGCGCCCCTCAGCCCTCCAGCCGGTGTTAAAATCACAAGTTCCCCGACTTCCTCCGCCAGAAGGACTTAATATGCCCGAGACCCTCCAATCCCCAGTTCCTACGCCCCTAACCACCCTCACCGAAGACGAGATCCTCTTTCGCGACAACATTCGCCAATTCGCCGACGACAAAATCCGTCCCCTCGTCAAAGAAATGGACGAGAAAGCCGTCTTCGAAAAATCTCTCATCCACGAATTCTTCCAACTCGGCCTGATGGGAATCGAAATCCCCGAGCAATACGGCGGCAGCGGAGCCAAATTCTTCGAGGCAATCCTGGCCGTCGAGGAATTGTCGCGCGTCGACGCATCCGCGGGCGTGGTGGTGGATGTGCAAAATACGCTGGTCAACAATGCGCTGTTGCGATGGGGCAATGCCGAGCAGAAGAAGCGCTATCTGCCGAAGATGGCGGCAGACACCTGCGGCGCCTATGCGCTGAGCGAGGCTGGTTCCGGCTCCGACGCTTTCGCGCTGCAGACCCGTGCCGAACTCAAAGGCAGCGACTATGTGCTCAATGGCCGCAAGCTGTGGATCACCAACGCCAAGGAAGCCGGACTCTTCGTCCTCTTAGCCACCATCGATCCCAGCGCAGGATACAAAGGCATCACCGCGTTCCTGGTAGAAAAAGATTTTCCGGGGTTCAGCGTGGGAAAGAAAGAAGACAAGCTGGGTATCCGCGCCTCGTCAACTTGCGAACTGATTCTCGAAGACTGCCGCATCCCCAAAGACAACGTCCTGGGCGAGCCCGGTAAAGGTTACAAGATTGCCATCGAAACCTTGAACGAAGGCCGCATCGGCATCGGCGCGCAGATGATTGGTCTGGCGCGCGGAGCATGGGAATTTGCCGCGAAATACGCGCAGGAGCGCAAGCAATTCGGCAAGGCCATCGCCGAGTTTCAAGGCATCCAATTCCAGATCGCGCAGATGGCGACCGAAATCGAAGCCGCCCGGCTCATGGTCTACAACGCTGCCCGCATGAAGGACGCGGGCGTGAACTTCGTGAAAGAAGCGGCGATGACCAAGCTTTTCGCCTCGCAGATAGCCGAGCGCGTGACTTCGCTCGCCATCGAAATCTACGGCGGCTACGGCTTCACCAAAGACTATCCCGTGGAGAAGTATTGGCGCGACGCCAAGATCGGCAAGATCTACGAGGGAACCTCCAACATGCAGTTGGCGACTATCGCCAAACTCCTGCTGGGCGGAAAATAGAGCATGAAAACGGTTCTGGAAGTTATGTTGGTCTGCATAGCACTCTTGCCCCTGTATTCATCTGCGCAGCAGACAGCCGTGAAGGCTGCCCCATTTCAGCCGGTTCCCGAACTTCCGTATCGTGTTGTGCCGAACTTCTTTAAGCTTCCAAAGGGAGCGATCGCCGGCGAAGCCTCGGCGGTCGCTGTAAATTCCAAGGGCCATATCTTTCTGTTTCAACGAACCAAGCCCATGCTCGCCGAATATGACGCGCAAGGTAACTTTATTCAAAGCATTGGCGACGGACTCTTCTCGCACCCTCATGGCTTGCGCATCGACGCCGACGACAATCTTTGGACGACTGATGACGGAAGCCATCTTGTGCTCAAGCTGGACCCGTCCGGCAATGTCCTGCTGGTTTTGGGCAGAGTCAACACCGGGGCAGAGGCAAATTGGCTGTTCAACAAGCCCGCCGACGTGGCTTTCGCGAAGAACGGAGATATTTACGTAGCGGATGGCTATGGCAATTCTCGTGTCGTAAAGTTTGATCGTGACGGTGACTTCATCAAGGCTTGGGGAAAATACGGAACAGGCATCGGCGAATTCAATCTGCCTCATAGTGTCGCCGTCGACAACCAGGGCCGCGTGTATGTTGGCGATCGCGAGAATCAGCGCATTCAGATCTTTGATGCGGAGGGTAAGTTCATCCAACAATGGACTGATATCGGCTACCCCTACGGTTTGTCGATTACACCAGACCAGCACGTTTGGATGGTGGACGGCGGATACGACCGGATTGTCGAACTGGATCAGAACGGCAAGATCCTCGGCGCCTTTGGTGAGCCTGGACACAAGCCCGGCCAATTTGCGTGGGCTCACTTTATGGCGATGGGACCAGATCAAACTATTTACGTCGCGGACGTGCTGAATTGGCGCTTTCAAGCCTTCAGTCGCGTTGCACCAACAGGAAGCATGACCAGATATGTCCCATCCGTAAGGATGTTTTGGGGTTCAGTGCCAAGCGTCGGATGGACCTCACAGCAGACGGCGATCCCCTTCAAATAAACCTTAATGAGGCGGTGGCAGGGGTGCCCAACTTTTTGGCGCAGGACAGTTACGGTGCCCCTCGCCGATAGGCCGCTTCTGGCAGTTAGCGGTCTCGAGCCTTGCGTGGTTAGTTCCCATTGCTCAATATGTGCATTGAGTTGCACTTGGAACTAGCCTGGAACGACGTCCAACCACTGTTAACCCACCTAAATTCAATGCTTTCCGACCGCCCCCGCCATTGGTGGACAAGCTGCAAACTCCCCCTATGCCTGCCGTTGCGGGGCGAGACCGGGGTGGCACTTGACGACCTTGTTCGGTAACACAGCGGTGATTCCGATTGCGGTTCCGAAGAAGAAGCGGAGCCTCATGCCGTTGCTCACGGTGGTGTTCCTGGCTTCCTACGGCTTGATGACGATGCTCATCGTTGAGCAAGGCACAACGATTCAAGCGCAGCGCAATCTGATTCAGGTTTTACTCGGCGACAGCAAGGAACTGTGGGCCATGAAAGGGAAGGCCCTCGTTGATGAAGCGGCTCGGGCACGAATGCAGAGCCAAGCACAAGGATCCTCGACCCAGGCTCCTTCGATCCAAGCTCCTTCAACCCAAACCCCGTTGACCCAGGGGCAATCTCCATCGACCCAGACTCCGTCAACCCAGATCCCGTCGACCCAGACTCCGTCAACCCAGATCCCGTCGACCCAGGCAGTACCGCAGCGCCATTCCCAAAGCCGGGCAGGAAAGACCGCGAAACCCAAGACCCAGGTTCCGCCCATGCCGGCTTCGGATTTGAGTGATCAGCGCCGTGTGCTGATTACGCTTTAAGTCCCAGGTTTCAGCAGTAAGCGTCCCGTGGATGTTTTTGCAAAGCTTGCAAGCGATGAAGGCCCTGACCCTAGCCTTGTTGTTCAGTCTGACGGTGGCGCAGCCGGTGCAGCCGGTGCGCCGTCCGTCGGGCACGGTGGAGCGACGCTCCACGACCGGACGCTGGTACTTTGCCGCCAGCGGCCACGCCGTTTACTGCTACGGACCAGTCATGACCCTGCCCCAGGCAAACGGTGACCTGCAGAAAGTCGCCACGTTCTGCCGCGACGGCAAGACCGTCGTGCCGTTGAAAGACTAAACTCTCCCTCCTGTTTCAAATCCTAAGACCTTCGCAAACGCGCTCCCGCTTCGGGTTGCCTTGTTACACTCATGAGGCATGCCGGAACTCCCAGAAGTTGAAACCATCGCCCGCGGCTTGGCTAAGCGCGTGTCGGGCGATGTGATCGAATCGGTTTGGCTGGGACAGAAGCCGGAGCCGCTGAAGTCCTCGGCGCAGGAGATCGCCGCCGTGCTCGAGAACAGCCGCATCGCTACCGTTCGACGAATGGGCAAGCACATCGTCTTCGACTTAGAACGGGCCGGTGTGGCGCGGGCACTCTTATCCGCGAAAAGCCGCAACCCTAAACCGTCGCGTCCGGGATCTACGGTGAGGCCGGGACGGGCATCATCGGCGCCGCACACAGAGACGGACAAGGGTGTCCGCCCCACACAAGCCGAGACGACGCAAACCACAGCCCAGTGGATCGTGCACCTGGGAATGACTGGGAGACTGCAAGTCTGTGAGCCGCAGTCAGAAGTTCTGAAGCACACGCACGCGATTCTGAAGCTGGCGTCCGGCAGGGAACTGCGCTTTGTCGATCCCCGCCGCTTTGGACGGCTGAGCGTTGCCCGCGCTGCGGAGTTCGAAGCGGGTGGCATTGAGCCGCTGGAAGCCGATGTCGGTCAGTTCCTGGCTCTGTTCCGCGGACGCAAGACTCCGATTAAGAGTGCTCTGCTCAACCAGAAGCTGCTGCGCGGTGTGGGAAACATTTATGCCGATGAATCTTTGTTCCGCGCCGGAATTCGCCCCCGCCGCCGCGCTTCCACCATCACGCGCGATCAACTCGCGCGATTGCTCACTGCGGTGAAAGACGTTCTTCGGGAAGCGATTGCTCTTGGCGGCTCGTCCATTTCAGATTATGTGGACGCCGACGGCGAAGAAGGCTTTTTCCAACTGCAGCACCGCGTCTATGGCCGCGAAGGCGAGCCCTGCTTGGTCTGCAAGACGCCCATCAAGCGCATTGTGATTGCTGGAAGGAGCAGCCATTACTGCCCGAAGTGCCAGAGGTGATGAGGCAATGAGGACGCTCTGACGTAGTTCTGATAATCTTCTCAGCCATGCCTGATTTCTCCATCGGAGTCGATCTCGGCGGGACCAACCTGCGCATTGCCGCTGTGACCGGTGAAGGGCAGATGCTCGAAAAAGTCACCTTCGGGAGCAAAGGCGCACCGGGCCGTGACCAGGTCATCGACCAGATGTGCGATGCGATTCTGCATTTATCCAGCAAGTACAAGGCGACGGGAAAGTTTCTGGGCGCCGGTATTGGCATTCCCGGCATCGTCGACCTGCAAACCGGGATGCTGCGGAAGTCGGCCAACCTTCCGGGCTGGGAAGAGTATCCGGTGCGCGCGGAAATCGAGCGGCGACTGGGAGCGCGCGTCGTGCTCGAAAACGACGCCAACGTGGCCGCGCTCGGCGAGCAGTGGCTGGGTGCTGCCCGCGGCGTCTCGAATATGGCGGTGGTCACGCTGGGCACCGGAATCGGCGGCGGGATTGTGCTGGGAGGAAAAATCTGGCATGGCATGAATGGCATGGCGGGCGAGTTTGGGCACGTCACCATCGAGCCGGAGGGGCCTCCCTGTGGCTGTGGCAGCCACGGATGCGCCGAGCAGTATGCCTCGGCCAGCGCCATTGTTCGCATGGCGCGCGAGGCGATCGCCAGCGGGGAAGCGCCGTCGCTGGCTAAGGCCGCGTCATCGGACGCCGAGTTCGGCGCGCAATCGATCTACAACCTTGCGATCCAGGGCGATGAGCATGCCCGGCGCATCTTCCGGACTTTTGGGCGCTACCTTGGCATCATGCTCGCCGGCGCGATCAACGTGTTGAATCTCGAGATGTTCGTGATCGGTGGAGGGGTTTCGAGCGCGTGGGATGTTTACGCGCCCACCATGTTCGAAGAACTGCGCGAGCGGTCGATCGTCTACGCCGCAACCGCTCCCATTGATCCGCTGAGGAGCGGTTCTCTAGAAAAAGGAAAAGAAGAAGGCGTTTCGGCGCGAACCGAAAGCCGCAACGAACGAAAAACCATCATCACGCGCGCTTTGCTGGGAAGCGATGCCGGACTGTATGGCGCGGCGCGGATGGCAGGGATGGCGGAGTAGGACTCATCTCAGGGACACCGAATGCTGCGCGGGCCCGTTGAAGCTGGATAAAGTAACGATCACGCCGGACATGGCGGCGCGCATCGATCCACCCGCACGAATGATTTCACTCGGCGCCACTTAGCGCCCTCCGTCGTTGTGTCGTTGCATCAAGCCCTCCCGCCGCCTGCAACAAAGCCTGATTCTGCTCCGGCGTGCCGATCGTTATGCGAATGCAACTCGGCGCGCCCCAGGGCCCCAGCGGACGCACGGCCACGCCCTCATTCTGCAAACGGTTGGCAACGGCAGCGGCGTCTTCCTCGAGATCGCAGAACAGAAAACTCGCCGAGGTGGGGACGACACGATAACCGAGCGCCAACAATCCCTCGCTAAGAACTCGCGACTGCATGGCATTGTTCTCCACCACGCGTTGAATGTGGTGGTGGTCGTCGAGGGCCGCCACCGCTGCCGCTTGCGCCACCGACGATACGGAAAACGTGTTACGCATGCGGACGCAATATCCCAGCAATTC
>Ga0182015_10001458_pt1 | contig 31180 bp, 20 predicted proteins | sample 712P3MmetaG_FD_120478 | JGI IMG/M metagenome (GOLD analysis project Ga0182015, IMG submission 120478) | Permafrost microbial communities from Stordalen Mire, Sweden - 712P3M metaG | ecosystem: Environmental > Terrestrial > Soil > Wetlands > Permafrost | place: Sweden: Stordalen | collected... | reverse complement strand
TTCGTTCCCCGCAATCCCCGCTCTCCGTATCGAGCCACGAAATTTGTTGCCAGCTGGGATGGAAATCACATCCTATAATCATCATCGAAGGCTCCTTTCTTCCCAGCGTCTTCGTCCTCAAACTAAAGACTACATGGGTTCGAATCGAGCCTTCACTCTTATCCAATCAGCCATGCAGTCTGGACTGCAGAGATGTTCCATCCTTCACTTACCCTGAAATCCGCGAAACATGCCCGTATTTCGCGATTATTCCCAAGCAAACCGGACCGCAGAGAAGGAACTGCTCATTCCGGAGTGGTGAACTTTCGTGGCTTTTCTCCGGAGGGCACATGCGACCCCATGCCATCGGCTGCCCAAATACCAGCGAAGCAACGCCTGCACAAACGATGATGAGGAAAGGAAGAAACACAAACGCGAAGGGCTTTCGCCCATCCTGGCCAGGGCGCATCAACCTTTCCAGCAACCCCGCCCCTACTCCAATGAGGCCCAGCGTAAACAACAGCTTTAGGCTAAGGTAGCCGGGTAAGGAAGCCATTTGTAACCCCAGTCCGGAGACCAACGGTTGCCAGCATCAAGCAGACAGCGAACCCAGTCAAATTGCGAGGGCGTTTCCGATCTCCGAATGATACCGTTATCAGGCGATGAATTGCCGGTCTCTGACAAGTACTCTCCGGCGCGTGATTTTGAAAGGACTATGCCAACGATGCGAACTCGAAATGCTGTCCCATTGAGCCCGAGGCTCCGGTTTTCCATTTACCGCAAGTTCAGCCTGCAAGCGGCTATTGCCGGTTTTACAATGCTGCTGGCATTGCCCGGACAGGCGAAGGCGCAGTCTGTTCCGGGAGAGGACTACGGCCCTTACAACGCCACCTTTTTGCCCGATGGCCCGGGTCTGACCAAGCAACTGGCTCCGCCGACCCGGCCCCGCGTGCCGTTCAGTAAGCCGGACGAGAACAGGAAGATCGAGGAGCGCGCTGTGCTGCTGGAAGGGAGCGCCAAGTGGACGCTGGCCTTCTGGTTCCACTCTTCAGACCCGCTCACCGGGACGGTGCTGATAGCCGGACTCGGCGATCAGGCGGGCGAGGATGCGCGCTTCATCGGCGTCGAGGATAATCACCTGGCCCTGTGGCTGGGTTCCGGGCCCGGAAGGACGCTGGTGGTCGCCAACGGCGAACTGCCCAAGGGCGAGTGGCATATGGCCGTGGCAGTGGGCGACGGAGAGAGTGTGACGCTCTATGCCGATGGCAAAGAGGTGGCCAAAAGCGGGCTGGCGCAGGGCAAGGTGGCCGCGCTGCTTGAAATGGCTCCCGCACCCCTGGCGAGCATTGGAAGCCACCATTTTGGCGGCGAGATTGCCGGCCTCGATATCTACCGCGAAGCGCTGACGGCGGCCCAGGTCGAAGCCTTTGGCGCCGTGAAGCCAGACTTCAGGACGGCGTTCTATGAGGAGGCGTCGAAGCGCTGGGCAGTGCAGACCTCCGGTCAAGCCGGTCTAAGCGCGCCACAGGACCCCTCAACCCTGCCGCGAGGCCAGGGCGGCATACAGAAGCCCGTAGCCAAGGGGTTGAGCGCGGCGGACCTGCGGACACGGTTGGTAGGCAATAACCCATGGAAAATCGAAGGCGGCTGGAAGCTGGTTGCAGAGCCCGACATCAAGGCCAATGGGGCAAATGCCAGCGGCGAAGAGATTTCTAAGGCCGGATTTGCGACCAGGGATTGGATGGCGGCGACCGTGCCGGGCACCGTGCTGACCACCATGATCGATCGGGGTGTGTATCCCGATTCCGATTACGGGCTGAACAACCTGGCTATCCCAGAGACCCTGGCCCACCAGAACTACTGGTATCGCGTGGAATTCAAGACACCGAAGCAGGCGCACGGAGAAAGGCTCACGCTGACCTTTGAAGGCGTGAACTACGCCGCAGAGGTTTGGCTGAACGGAAAGAACCTAGGCGGATTTACGGGCGCGTTTATCCGGGGCAAATTCGACGTGACATCGACGGTGTCGGCGACGGGTGAGAATGTGCTGGCAGTGCGGGTCAGTCCGCCGCCGCATCCCGGCATTGCCCACGAGCAATCCATCAAGGCGGGGCCGGGCGAAAACGGCGGCCTGCAAATGTTGGACGGGCCCACGTTTGGCGCCACCGAGGGATGGGATTGGATTCCCGGTATTCGCGACCGGAACACCGGAATCTGGCAGGACGTGACGCTGACGGCGACCGGTGCGGTGGAAGTGGGTGACCTGAACGTGGTGACCACGTTGCCCAAGCCGGACCGGAGCGAGGCGGACGTCGAGATTGAGGCTCCGCTGACCAACACGTCGAGCGCTCCCATCGAGGGCGAGTTGACGGCCAGCTTTGGCGACGTGAAGGTGAGCAAGCATGTGAGTTTAGCGCCGGGCGAGACCGTGGTGCGGCTGAAGCCGGAGAATTTTGCGCAGCTCAAGGTGCAAAATCCCAAGCTCTGGTGGCCCAACGGCTACGGCGATCCCACGCTGTACACGCTCAAGGTCAGCTTCGTCCTGGGTGCGGTAAAGAGCGCGGAGCGCCAGATCGAGTTCGGTATGAGGGAAGTGAGCTACGAGACTTCGCTCTTTGACCAGGCCGGTCACCTGCAACGCGTGGAAGTGCTGCCCAGCAGGACGCACGATGAGGCGTTGCCGCTGATCAATGAGAGGCACGAAGGCATCCGGCAAGTGGAAGACAAGACGCCGAGCCATTTTGGTTTCGAGGATCAGATTCCCGAGCAGTATCGCGACTTTTTCCGATACGCTTGGGTGCAATCGCTGGAGCCGGGTGCGGAAGGCTCAGCCTCGATCAAGCCTGTGGAGGGTGGCTGGCTGAACACCGACCTGGTGATCAAGGTCAACGGCGTGCGTATCGCCGCGCGCGGCGGCAATTGGGGCATGGACGACAGCCGCAAACGGGTGAGCATCGAGCACCTGGAGCCCTACTTCCGGTTGCACCGCGACGCTCATGTGAACATTATCCGCGACTGGATGGGCCAGAATACGGAAGAGAACTTTTACGCCCTGGCCGATGAGTACGGCCTGATGGTATGGAACGATTTCTGGGAGTCTACGCAGGGGTTCAACATTGAGGCCCAGGACCCGGCGCTGTTTCTGAAAAACGCGCGCGACAGCATTCTGCACTTCCGGCACCATCCTTCAATCGTGGTGTGGTGCGGGCGCAATGAAGGTGTGCCGCAACCGATCATCAACGAAGGACTCGCCAATCTGACGCGCACGCTCGACCATACGCGCTACTACACGGGCAGCTCGAACCGGGTGAACCTGCGCAACTCAGGGCCTTACCAGTACATGCCTCTGGACACGTATTACCGTATCAACCGTGGCTTCAGCGTGGAACTCGGCATCCCTTCGGTGCCTACACTCGAAGGCATCAAGGCGTTCATTCCCGAGCCCGATCGCTGGCCCATCAGCGACACATGGGCTTATCACGATTTTCACCAGAGCGGGAATGGCGCCGTGGAGCCCTTCATGGAGCACATGGGAATCGAGTTTGGCGCCCCCACCAGCCTGGAGGACTTCGAGCGCAAGGCGCAGATGATCGACTACGCGGGACACCGTGCCATCTTCGAGGGCTTTGCGGCGCACCTTTGGGAGCCGAACTCAGGGCGCCTGATCTGGATGACGCAGCCGGCGTGGCCGAGCATGGAATGGAATTTCCTGGGCTCGGATTACGACACGCAGTCCAGCTTCTACGGCACGCAGAAGGCGTGCGAGCCGGTGCATGCGCAACTGGACCTGACCGATAACTCGGTGGACCTGATCAACCTGGGCGAGGCACGCATGTTCAAGGTGCGCGTGCGAGTGGTGGGCCTGGACGGCAAGATTATCAGCGATCAGACCAATCAGGTGCAGGCCGCAGGCAACGCCCGCACCGCGGTGGGCAAGACGGATCTCGAAAAGCTGGCCGATGGGCACGCCGTGATGGTGGCGCTGGGTGTGAGTGACGCGGCTGGCGCGGCGGTGAGTGACAACCTCTACTGGTGGGCGAAGGACGAAGCGAGCCTGCGCGAATTGAACGGACTGCCGCAGGTGAAACTGGATGCCTCGGCCACGGTGGCGGCGGCGGGCAGCGAACGCAAGGCAACGGTGCGGATCAAGAATTCGGGTTCCGCTCCGGCGCTGCTGATCAAGCTCACGCTCAAGGACGCGGCCACCGGGGAGCGGATTCTGCCTGCCTACTACAGTGAGAATTACGTCTCGCTGCTGCCGGGCGAGGAGAAGACGCTGAGTGTGGCTTTTCCGGCGGGACAGGCCAAGCCGGCTATCGGCGTGCGCGGATGGAACCTGGTTGAGGAGAATGTAGCTGTCGAATAAGGGCGAGGCTGGGGTATTTGGAACAACTGGACGGAAAGTCCGGTTAAGGGTTTCTGGGCTCGCCAGCTCTCAGCGCGAAAAGAGATCGATGCCGAGTCCTTGGCCAAGCATGCCGACCGTTTGAACTTAGCCGCCGTGCCGTTAAAGGTGACGTTGGTTGCGCCGGTCAGATCGGTGTGGTGGGCAAAAACAAATAGGGGACTCGCAAAGTGCAGAAACCCGGCGGTTTTGTCCGATTGGTGCGCGGCATTTGACCCGCTGTCTTTTCCGTTCCCATATCGATGTCCATTCGGTAGAATCCCGCTGCTATGCGACAGGTGAAATATCTCATTGCGGTTCTCTTCGGTTTCGCTTCTGACCTCAGCCAATTCCTGCGGTCAGCTTTTCAGTCTCGAACTGCTCTCGTGGCCGAAAATCTGTTTCTGCGGAAGCACCTTGCTTTCTATTGCGAGCACAAGGTGAGACCTCGACCGATGACCGACGCCGCGCGGCTGAGCCTGATTTTATTGTCCCGGCTATTCGACTGGAAAAAGGCTCTCGTGGTCGTCAAACCCGACACCCTCATCGGCTGGCATCGCAAAGGGTTCAAGCTGTTCTGGCGCTGGAAGTCTCGCCCAGGCAGGCCAGCGCTACCTTTGGAGATCCGCGAATTGATTGCACGCATGGCGCGTGAGAACCCAACCTGGGGTCAGGCGCGAGTCGCCGCCGAACTCTCGCTTAAACTTGGAATTTTCCTGTCGCCTCGTACGGTACGCAAGTACTGGCCCCAGGAGCCAAGTGATTGCCGCAAGAGAATCTCTTCACAACAGTGGACGACATTCGTGCGTAATCACGCCAACGCGATAGTTGCCAGCGACTTTCTGGTGGCGGTAACTGCCCGCTTCCAGTTTCTCTACGTACTCGTCATCCTGGAACTGGGTTCGCGGCGGATTCTGCACTGCAATGTGACTGCCCACCCCACGGCAGAATGGACCGCGCAGCAGTTCCGGGAAGCGATCCCGAGCGAGCACAGATATCGGTTTCTCATTCATGATCGGGACTCGATCTTCTCCGCTGAATTCGACAACGAGCTGGCACGAGGATTTCGGTTGACGGCGCTTCGGACGCCGCCCAAATCACCTCAAGCCAATGCCCATTGCGAACGACTCGTTGGCACGGTACGGCGCGGGTGCTTGGATTTCCTGATCCCTCTTACGGAGAAGCATCTCCGTCGGCTACTGCACGAATGGGTCCGCCACTACAATGGCGGCCGTCCACATCGCAGCCTCGGACCCGGCATCCCTGACCAAGGGCGAGGGCCAACCCTAGCGACTGGGAGCAATCGCCACCCGATCATAAAGGCTTCACAAGTGAGTGCTCGCTCTGTTCTCCGTGGATTGCACCAAGAGTATGCTTGGGACAGGATTGCCGCATGAAGAGACGGGCAACAAGCTTGATCAAGTCGCCACTGGCGTGGCAGATGGCCGATGCTCCGGTTCCCCATTCTTGCTTTCCAGTGCTAGCAGAGCGTGGTGGTACGCAGCTCAAAACGCCGCGTGCGACGGTGCTGGTGGATACGCGGGAGCAGAACCCGTTTGACCTTTCGCGATTCGGCTGGTTTGCTGGAGTGGAGAAAAAAGCCCTCACACTCGGCGACTACTCCATGGCCGACTTGGAAAATGTATGTGTAGTAGAGCGGAAGAATCTTTCGGACCTAGTGCGCTCGCTGACGACCGATCGCGCAAACTTTGTGAGTCGGATCAAGAGGATGAGCGCCTATCCCCATAAGCTGTTGGTGATCACCGCTGCACTGAGCTCGGTGAAGTCGACGTACCCATTCTCCCGATGCAATCCCAACCAGGTCATGCAGGCACTCATCGCGGTGCTGGCGGGTTGGGGCGTGCCTTTCGTGTGCACGGAAACACATGAGTTGGGTGAGGAGACCGTCGCCTCCTATCTGCATCAAGTTCACCTTTACCACTGGCTCGAATCCAACGGATACGGGAGATTGTTGGCGGACGATGATTTGTAATTCAGGGCTATGTTCCGGTCGATTTTCGGCCGCAATCGATTTCTGCGTAGCACACCTGCTGCAATCAGCCATCTACTGCGGCATGCCAGCGCCAAACTCCGCTTTTCACATCGCAGGCGGAGTTTCAAAGAGATGGACAAGAAGAAAGAGATGGACAAGAAGAAAGAGACGGACAGCAACACCAAAGGAACTCCGAAAAAGAGGAAACGGCTATGACTGAAGTACAGCTTCTCATCGGTGATCGTGACGCCGCCGCAACCAGTGCGGCAACATTTGTCCGGCAAAACCCGATCTCAGGTGAATTGGCCACGCGCGCCGCCGCAGCTGGCGCCAATGATGCGATTGCAGCTGCGGAAGCAGCTGCCGAGGCTTTTCCCGCCTGGTCCGCGCTTGGCCCTCACGAACGGCGCAAGAAGCTCCTGCGCGCCGCTGACCTGCTGGAAGCTCGTACGCCAGAGTTTATTTCCGTCATGATGGATGAAATCGGCGCCACCGCAGGATGGGCGGGATTCAACGTTTATCTCGCGGCCCAGATGCTGCGGGAAGCGGCATCGATGACCACTCAGGTGTCGGGTGAAGTCATCCCTTCCGAGATTCCCGGGAGCCTCGCGTTTTCTATCCGGCAACCGGTGGGCGTCGTTCTTGGAATCGCGCCTTGGAACGCTCCCGTCATTCTGGGTGTGCGTGCGATCGCTGTGCCGCTAGCGTGCGGAAATACAGTGGTTCTGAAGGCATCGGAGATTTGTCCAGCCACGCACCGTCTGATTGGAACGGTGCTTCACGAAGCCGGCCTCGATCATGGAGTGGTCAACGTGTTGACCCACGACGCCGCCGGCGCTTCGACGATCGTCGAGACTCTCATCGCCCACCGCGCCGTGCGCCGCGTAAATTTCACAGGATCGACCCGCGTGGGCAAAATTCTCGCCGTCACCGCCGCCAAACACTTGAAGCCAATCTTGCTGGAACTAGGGGGTAAAGCTCCCCTCATCATTCTCGACGACGCCAACCTCGACGACGCCGTGGATGCCGCCGCCTTTGGAGCATTTATGAACCAAGGACAGATTTGCATGTCCACGGAACGCATCATCGTTGATGAAAAAGTAGCCGACGCTTTCGCCCAGAAATTCGTCGCCAAGGTGAAACTTCTGCCCTGCGGCGATCCACGAAAAGGTGAAGTCGTGCTCGGGGCGGTGGTCGGCATGCCCACGGTAGATCGAGTACGAAGACTTGTGAAAGATGCAGTGGCTCGCGGCGCGAAGGTTCTTTTGAGCGGCGAGCCGCAAGGCACGATCATGCCAGCCATAATCGTGGATCACGTCACTCCCCAAATGCAGATTTTCCGTGAAGAGTCCTTCGGTCCTTCGGTTTCAATCACTCGCTTCAAAACCGTGGAAGAAGCGATTGCCTTGGCCAACGATACCGAGTACGGACTTTCCGCCGCGGTCTTTGGCCGCGATATTGCTCGCGCTGTGGAAGTCGCCAAGCGCATCGACTCTGGCATGTGCCACGTGAACGGACCGACGGTGCACGATGAGGCGCAGATGCCTTTCGGAGGCGTGAAGGCGAGCGGCTATGGGCGTTTTGGAGGCAAAGCCGCGGTCAACGAATTCACCGAACTGCGCTGGATAACAATCCAGACAACGCCCCGGCATTATCCTTTCTGAAAGCTACGCTCGCACTGCGCGCTCCGTTACTACCGACCGCACGGCATGCGCGATCTTATCTTCATTCGGCAGCAGAAAGCTTTCCATCGGCTCGCTGTAGGGCACGGATGCGTCCATCGCTGTCACCAAGACTATCGGTGCGCGCAAATGTTCAAAGCCTTTCTCAGCCACCTCGGCGGCGATAACCGCGGCGGCCGACGAATGGCGTGGAGCCTGATCCACTAACACCAGCCTTCCGGTCTTCTTCACGGACTTGACGATCGTGTTCACATCCAGAGGTGCCAGCGTTCGCGGATCGATGACTTCAGCGCTGATACCGTCCTGCTCAAGTTGCTCGGCTGCCGCCAGTGATTTCTTGACCATCCATCCGGTAGCAACAATCGTAACGTCGCTGCCGGCGCGCTTGATGTCGGCGACACCGAAGGGCACGACGTACTCGCCCTCAGGCACAGCACCGGTGTCCAGTGTCAGCATGTAGTGGTGGAGATACACAACCGGATTGTTATCGCGGATGGCCGCTGCCATCAGTCCCTTGGCATCGGCGGGCGTGGAGGGAAGCGCCACTTTCAGGCCCGGGATGCCCATCATCGTGTGATAGATGCAATTGGAATGTTGACCACCCCAGCCGGCGGCGAATCCGTAGCCGGCCTTCAGCACCAGCGGAACCTTCACCTGTCCACCCGACATGTAGCGCAGGCGCGGAGCCTCATTGAGCACCTGGTCCATCGCCACCAGCATAAACTCGCTCATCCAAAGCTCGACAATGGGACGCAGTCCCGTGATCGCAGCGCCCACGGCGAGGCCGATCTCAGCGGTTTCCGAGATGGGTGCAAGGCGAACGCGATTCTTACCGAACATTTTCAGCATGGGATCGCGCTCGGTCATGGCCATGTTCTGACCGTAGAAAACAACATCCTCATCGCGCTGCATTTCTTCGATGATGGCCACCGCCATCGCTTCTCCGTACATCATTTCCTTGGCCATGATTTTCTCAGCCATGTGGCCTCCTAGGCGTAAACGTAGTTGATGGCTTCTTCCGGGTCGGGCAGCGGGCTGGCGAGCGCGAACTCGACTGCCGCATCCATTTCTGAGCGAGCGCTGGCATCAATCTGCTGGAGATCCTCCTCCGAGGCGATACCCCGGCTCAGCAGATTTGTGCGGAAGCGCGGGATTGGATCCCGATCCTTGGCCGCCTTATACTCCGCCTTGTTTCCGTACACTCCGATCGCTTCGTGCTCAGGAAACTGCGTGGGCACCGGGGGTACAGTGATGGCATTGCCGTGAGCACTAAGCCGGTAGAACTTCGACTCAATCAGGCTGGGACCAAGTCCGACGCGGGCTCGCTCGGCCGCCTTGACGACTTCGTCGTAGACGAGGAGAGGATCCGTACCATCAACGGTGATTCCGAGAATGCTGAATGCCGCAGCCTTCCGGGAAAGCGGATCGCCGGCTTGCGCATTGGCATCTTCCAGGCTGACGTGCGTGTAAGCTTGATATTCGTTGTTTTCAAGAATGAATACGATGGGCAGTTTCCAGACAGCCGCCAGGTTGAGGGTTTCGAAGAATGCTCCCTGTTTGCTCGCTCCATCTCCGAAGAAACAGTAGACGATCTGTCCCGTGTTCTTGACCTGAGCGGTCAAAGCGGCGCCTGCGGCGTGGGCAATGCTTTGAGCCACCATGGCCGAGGTACCGGGGAAGTAATGTTCGGGATCCGCAAGATGCATGGAGCCGCCAAAACCTTTGCACAGCCCATCTTTCCGGCCGTAGAGTTCGGCCATCATCTTTTTGGGCGACGTTCCAAGCACGATGGGTTGAGCATGGCATCGATATGTGGGCATGGCGAGGTCGGTGGGGTTGCGGGTTGCGAGCGCGCCGACAATCGATGCTTCTGCGCCGTCGGCGAGATGAGTATGGCCGCGCATGGCTCCGGGATGCTCAAGAAAAGTGCGCTTGACGCGCTCCTCGAATTCGCGAATCCGCGTCATCTGGGTGTAGATCCAGATCAACCGTTCTTTCCCGAGACCACTTCCCAGACGACTTTGATTCGTCATGGCACTACTCCTTTTCCGCAGGGACTGATTCAATGTGCACCAGATCCCCGGGCTGTCCGATGTGACACAACGGTCCGCCCACTGGCACCTGAGTGCTCTCTCCAGCAATAATTTTGAGCAGGAGTCCTGCAATCGGAGACTCCAGTTCGTAGCTTACTTTCTCCGTTTCTAACTCCACGACCGCCTCGCCCGCTTGCACGGGGTCTCCCTCGCGCTTGAGCCAGCGCAAGACGCTGGCTTTCGTTGTTGGAATCCCCCCGGTTTTTGGAACCTTCAAGGTCGTAAGAATGACTTTGCCTCCTGCAGCCCTGGCTAGCTCTCAGTGAACTTCACGGTCGACTGTTGCCCAAAACTGTTTGCGCATTGCTTTGCGGTCGAACTTCCCTGCTGGAGTCTTTGGAATCTCCGGCACAAATTCGACCGACTTGGGGGATTTCATACCGCCAAGTTTTCCCTTGCAGTGGGCGATGACGTCACTCTCCGTTAGCGATTCGCCCTGCCTTATAACGACGAAGGCCTTGACCGCTTCTCCCCACTTTTCGTCAGGCACGCCGATTACGGCGCATTCTGCAACCTGCGGCAGGGCCATGATTACAGCTTCGACTTCGGCGCAGTAAACGTTAAAGCCGCCGCTGATGATCATGTCCTTCTTGCGGTCCACGATATAGACGTAGCCATCTTCGTCGGTGTATCCGACATCCCCGGTGTGATGCCAGCCATGGCGGTGGATTTCGGCGGTGGCTTCTGGCAGGTTGTGGTAGCCGGCCGTGACGAGCGTGCCGCGGGCTACGATTTCTCCGGCCTGGTGTGGAGGAAGAATATGGCCGGCGTCGTCCATGATTGCCAGATGAACCGCCGTCGTCGGCCTTCCGCAACTGCGCAGACGTTCTGGATGATCGCCGGCTGCAGCTGCAGCCACGGTGCGGGCATCGAGAAAGGTGAGAAGCATGGGCGCTTCGGTTTGGCCATAAGACTGACACATGCAAGGGCCGAATACCTCCACCCCTTTCTTCAGTTTGTCGGGGGACACGGGAGAGCCGGCCAGCAGAAAAACCCGCAGACTGGAGTAATTGAACTTACTCACATCGGGATGAGCCAGCAGTGTGTAGAACGCGGTGGGAGGAAGGAAGAGGTGTGTCACGCCATATTTTGCAATCCCCAGCAACACCTGCGATGCGTCGAATCCGGGCAAGACGACGTTAGTCCCGCCCAAAGCGAACATGGTGAAGGCAACGACGCCAGCGGCATGCGAGAGTGGGGCGGTGCCGAGGCAAACAGGATTGTCGACGTTGCCTTTCCAATAATGCGTGGCCATCTCGGTCATCGCACCCCAGGCAAGGTTGGTAACGCGGACGCCGCGTGCCGGGCCGGTTGTCCCACCGGTGGGAACGAGGCCCATCATCTGATCGAGATTTCCGTGAGGATCGTTGCGCCGGGGATCGACCCAGTCCAGGTTGTTGCCGGTGTTTCCCAATTCCATGAACTGTGCGAGCGAAGAATTGCCGCCATCCTCGCCGTCGATGCAAATCAGATGCCGCAGGGAGGGAACGCGTTTGCGTATCTCTTCAACCTGATCCCGGAAGCGGCTGTGATAGAAAAGCCAAGCCGTTTCTGAGTAGTTCAGGAATTCCACATTCGCGTCGGCGGCATTGCGAAAGTTGATGGGGACCCAAGCGGCTCCCGCGCGCAGGATACCCAACATACAGAACAGAACCGCCGCATGATTGTGAGAGTAGATAGCAGCGCGCTGCTCCGTCTCGGCGCCGCTGGCCTTCATCCCGAGGGCAATGCGTTCGCTGAAGACGCGCGTTTCAGCGTAGGAATACCGGGCGTCTCCGTCGACGATCGCGATCCGAGCGGCGTGCAAGTCCGCGCTCTTGTCGAAATATTCGATCGCACGCATAGCTTAAAAGAAATCTGGAACCCGCGCGGTTAAAACAACATAGTCAAAATAACTACGACAACATCTTTACCTTGGAAAGACCATGCGTTTCCAGAACGCCGAGGATTTCTCGATGTCCAAAGGCCTCCGCCGCCGATGCAAAGCCTACTTTGCGCGGAGCGTTGTGTAGCAGACTGTGGGCTGCGAACGACTGAATGAGCGCGGTCTGACGATAACAACACGTGCCAAATACAGCGCAATGCACGAAATCTGTGCTTCCACGGCCCACGATGACATCAATCGTGCGATGCTCACGCGAATTTTCCCGCGGTGGTGTAGCGCCGGTCACGGCATTTGCCATTTCGCCTAGTTTCTTTTCCTGCTCGGCGGGCGGCAGCGGGCGGATTTGCTCCTCGAACAATTTCTCGGTTGCCGCAACGCCCTCCATAATCTGCCGGTCGAGCAGCCCCCCAAAGGACCGGACGTTGGCGATCTGCGGATGATCTTTGTACCAGACCGGATGGGGGAAGCCTCCCCAGGCCAGGGCAAGCTGAGTCTGGATGCTGCCGGGTACGACAACGTCATAGCGGGTGGCGCGCGGCCAGGGTTTGTAAGTGTTCTGCTCCAGGTAGAAAGCGTCGGTTTGAATGACGGCAAAGATTGTCTGGGTCGAGCCGAAGGTCGGATTGCCTTTGAACATAGTGAGCAGCTCCAGCGTGTCAATGCCGTGGTTGCTCTCAAGGCACATCCGAATCGCCGAGTCGCTCACCGACGACATGAACGCAGTGGCGGGAGCCGCGAGCAAACCACGCTGGCCAAACTTGCAGCCCCAGTTTTCCGCTACTTGACGCAGCCAAGCCTGTTCCCCGCCAATATCCAGATAGTGGCAGCCCGCATTCAGCGCAGCTTCGATGACCCGCGGACCGTTGTAGATGAATGGCCCGGCTGTGTTGCAGACTACTTTCGCGCCGGCAAAGACCTGGGTGAGTTCTTCGAGCGAGCCATTGGTTTCGACGATTTCATAATTGGCAGTCTCAATGCCGGGCACGTGCTTCATCACGTCTTCGATCCGTGTGCGGCTGCGGCCAGCGGCAATGAACGGCACATTGTATTCACGAAGAAATTCGGCTATCAAACGGCCAGAAAAACCACTGGCGCCATAAATCACCACGGGCTTCTTCTTGTCGGTCATTCTAGATGTGGCCTCTCGCTGGAATCGTCCCTTAGGCTAATATCTGGCCGCATACAAACTACTTCTAAGTCGGAACCCAATGCGGTATCCTTTCGGGACCGAGGGTTAATTCTAGGCAAAAGTAACATTTTGGCTAGTAGGCACGTTTCGGTAACCTGATACCTGCTGGGGACTACCTTATGGAACATACCAATTGCTCTGTAAAGTTGACGGCTTCCATCATCGGCGGCAAGTGGAAACCATCACTGCTGTTCCACCTCGAAGGTCGAACCCGGCGGTTCTGCGAGCTGCAGAGACTCATTCCTGGTCTGACCAAGAAGATGCTGACCCAGCACTTGAGGGAACTGGAGCGCGATGGAATTGTTCACCGGAAAGTATTTGCCGAGGTGCCGCCGCGTGTGGAGTACTCACTCACCCGGCATGGAGAAAGCCTAAAGCCGATTCTGAAGCTGATGTCATCGTGGGGAAGCAGACATCGAGCCCGTTATGGTTCGACTGCGATGCGCCCGCAGAAGCCTGAAATGCCCGGCACTTCCGCGGAAAGGACCTTGCCTGCCGCGTCGCTGAATTCACCGCTGCCGCGTCTCGTGGTTCCGCGTCTCGTAGTCCCAGGCCAGGCACTCCGGGATACCAAAGCATCACTATGAGTTCTCGCTCCAAGGCGCTGCTTTCGCGCTACGACGAAGTTTTCCTGCTCGACGGAGTGCGGACCCCGTTCGCGGAGTACAACACCGCTCTTGGACTGGTGTCTCCTACCGACCTCGGGATCAAAGCGGCGCGGGAAATCTTCCGGCGCAGTAGCGTTTCGCCGGCCGACGTAGATATTGTCGTGGCCGGGAATATGGCCCAAGCCTCATTCGATGCCTATGTGCTGCCGCGGCACATCGCGCTTTACTCTGGAGTTCCGGTCGAAGTGCCCGCACATCTGGTGCAACGCGTGTGCGGCACCGGGATCGAGGCCATTCTTCAGGCCGCCGATAATATCAAGCTGGCGAAGGCCAACCTGGCGCTGGTCGTGGGAACAGAGTCGATGTCGCGCAATCCGATCGCCGCATATACCCACCGCGGCGGATTCCGCATGGGTCAAGTCGAGTTCAAGGACTTTCTTTGGGAAGCACTTCTCGATCCCTGCCCGAATGAGACCATGGGAGGAACTGCCGAAAAACTGGCGAAACAGTATGGGATCACCCGCGGAGAGGTGGACCAATTCGCAGCGGAGAGCTTCGCGCGCGCAATTGCCGCGCAAAAAAGCTGCTTTCTGAGTGGTGAGATCGCGCCCCTGGTTAGCGAGGTCTTCGAACTTCCCGGATATGCACCACGTGGAATCCGGCTGCCCCGTACGGTCGAAAAACTGAGTCAGGACACTCACGTCCGGCCATCGTCGTTCGAAGTTCTGTCTCAGCTCAAACCGGCATTTGGCGGAGTGCAGACCGGAGGGAACAGCTCTGGGATCGTGGACGGTGCGGCGGCGGCTCTGGTGGCCTCCAGCGAATACATGAAGCAGCACAAGAAAGAACCGTTGGCTCGTGTGGTGGCAGGGACGGTGGTCGGGGTCCCCCCAGAGATTATGGGCATTGGACCGGTGACGGCAATTCAAACTCTGCTGGACTCGGCTGGCCTGACGCTGCCGCAAATCGATCGCTTCGAAATCAATGAAGCCTTCGGTGCGCAGGTTCTTGCCTGCCAGCGCGAGCTAGGTCTCGATCTGGATAAGCTCAACGTCAACGGAGGTGCCATCGCCATCGGTCATCCGCTCGGCGCTACGGGAGTTCGTCTGGCAGTTACTCTGGCGCGGGAGTTAAGACGCTCAAACACGCGTTACGGAGTTGCTTCAGCCTGCATCGGAGGCGGGCAAGGCATCGCCTTGCTCGTCGAGAACACTTCATTGGTCAGTTAGAACGGGAGTGTGGCGTGAATCGCAGGGGGAACTTCTTCTCGTTCTTTTTAGTTAGAACGGGTTCGTAGAATGATTCGCCTGTTTTTGATGTTCGCCAGTTGGCAACCGCAGCCTGTCCGCGTTTCCCCTCACTGAAGGAGTTGCATGCAAGGAACCATGATGCATTATCCGCTGACGCTCTCCCACAGCCTGGAGCGTGCGGGCAAGTTCTTTCCGAAGGCGGAGATCGTTTCTCGGCGCCCTGATCATACAATCCATCGTTATACCTATGCCGACCTATATCGCAGAGCGCGTGCTCTTGCCCAAGCCTTGCAAGCGGCCGGTCTGGAGCGGGGCGACCGTGTAGCTACTCTGATGTGGAATCATCACGCGCATCTTGAAGCTTACTTTGGTATCCCAATTTCCGGTGGCGTGCTGCACACTCTGAACCTTAGGCTGGCTCCGTCGGAAATCGCCTACATCGCCAACCATGCCCAAGATCGATTCCTGATCGTCGACGACGTGCTGCTCCCGTTATATGAAAAAATTAAAGACTTGGTCCATTTTGACCGCGTCTTCGTGGTGAGGTGGTCGGGCAGCGCCGCATCAGATCTCGCATCAGGGCTGGATGATTACGAGGATTTCCTGAACGCTGCTTCCGGCAATTTTTATTATCCCGATCTCGATGAAAACGAAGCCGCCTGCATGTGTTACACATCGGGCACCACGGGAGTTCCGAAGGGAGTTGTGTACACTCACCGGTCCGTGATGCTGCACTCGTTTCTGCTCACTACCGTAGACAACTTCGGCATCTGTAACTCCGACACTGTGTTGCCGATTGTTTCCATGTTTCACGTCAACGGCTGGGGGCTTTCGTATGCCGCAACCCTGACCGGAGCAAAGCAGGTTCTGCCCGGTCCACATCTCAAACCGGAGAGCCTGCTGGACCTTTGTGAAAAAGAAACCGTTACCGTTGCCGGCGCAGTGCCAACGGTCTGGCACAGCATTCTGGAGTGCCTGGATCAGAATCCGGGCCGATGGAACTTGCCGCCCATGCGAGTTCTCGTAGGCGGCGCTGCGCCATCACTCGCGCTGGTTCAAAGATTGCGCCGGCATGGATGGAACCTGGAACAGGGGTGGGGTTTGACTGAAAGCAGTCCGCAAGCTACTACCAGCCAACTAAAGGCGCACATGAAAGGTTGGTCCGAGGAAAAGAAGTCCGAAATCAAGGCGCAGGCCGGTATTCCAGTTCCATTCGTCGAGAGCAGAGTAATGAACGTGGATGGCGAAGTTCCATGGGACGGCGAAACCATGGGAGAAGTCCAGTTGCGTGGGCCCTGGGTTGCCTCCAGCTATTACAACCTGCCCGAGGAGAGCGATAAATGGACGGCGGACGGATGGTTCCGCACCAGCGACATCGGAACCATGAATGACGAAGGCTATTTACGAATCGTGGACCGGACGAAGGATCTGATTAAGTCCGGTGGGGAGTGGATAAGTTCTCTCGACTTGGAAAAAGCTTTGCTCGCGCATCCAGAAATTCGTGAAGCGGCTGTGATCGCCGTGGCTCATCCCAAGTGGCAGGAGCGGCCGGTCGCGGTGATTGTGGCGGACGAAGGAGCAAGCTTGTCTCCGCAAGCGCTGCGCGAATTCCTATCGCCAAAGTTTGCAAAATGGCAGTTACCGGATGCATTTGTGTTCGTGGAGGAGTTGCCGCATACGTCTACCGGAAAACTGCAGAAGGCGGAACTGCGGCGCCGCTATCGGAATTGGAAGTGGGAAGGCTGAACGGCCTAGATCTCGACAGAATATGGCATGGGCGTGATCTGGCCCAGGTTTTTTCCAGAGCCGTTTAATTGGCAACGCCGCGATTTACTTTACCTGCTGCGACTCGATGTACCGATTAAGGTTTGCAATACGCTGCGTGACGATAGCCTCGCTGCCTTGGCTCATGCTCCAGAACACGCGCCCCCATACCGGCATTTCCTGATCGCCGTGTGGCACCAGATTGGTTTGTCCGCGAAGGATGCTGGTCACCTTGTCCGCAGGATACTTACCGCCATTGAGCTTGGCTAAGACAGTCAAATCGGCGGGCGCGACTTTGAGCCCGGGCGCGGCCGGACCATCGCCTTTGGCATCCTTGCCATGACAGGCGGCGCAGTAATTCACGAACATCTCCTTGCCGGATGCGGGAGAAGTTTGCGGCGCCGCACCATGCTTGACTTCAGGTTTTGCCTCTTGTGACGTGGCGACGGTCACACTCGCCAAGACCAGCGCCACGCAGCAAGCGAAATAACGCATACTCATGAGTTCCTCCTTTAGTCATCGCGAGCTGGGCTTCATTATGCGTCCTCGCGTAATAGACTCGAAATAGAAGCGACGGCGACGCCGGCTGCTCAGATTCAAACAACCGAGCCCCGCCGGTACCCCCTCAAAACGAATACTTCACAGAGAATTGCAGTTGGCGCGGGTTGAGCATGGTTCTCGGCTGTCCGAAAGTGTTGTTCGGAGATGCTGGAACCGATACCGGTAAAAGTCCCAAGGCTAGCCACGCCGGTGGCGCAGCGGCGGCCTGCTCCGCGGCGCACGATACCGAGGCGGCTCCGCTCTGAATGGCTCTCGTCGTCGCATCGTTATAGTGCTTAGGAATTGCCCCACAGAAAGCGGGCGAGCCGTAGATGTAATTTACTTCGTCTACATTTTGCCGGTTAAATACGTTGAACGCATCTACCGAAAAATCGAGGCGCATATGCTCGCGAAACTCAAAATACCGCGACAAGCGCAGGTCGAACGAATACAGCGGGTCGCCGATGTACGTGTTGCGGCCGATCATCGTGCTGCAATTCGATACGGTAGTACAAACACCGCCCGCACCCCCGACGCGATCGGTGCTCAGGCCAGCTACGTCGCCCAGAACGTTCTCTCCGGCGAACAACGTAAAGGGCCGGCCGGACTGCAGGGTGACAATGCTGCTGAATTCGAAGTTCCGCGCAAAACTCTCCTTCGGTCCATCCGCGGTGAAATTCGCCACAAAGTGATGGCGCACATCCTGGTTTGAGTTGCCGCGCTCCGAAGCATAGTCGAATTGATTCGGCGGCAAGTTAATGAAGGTGGTGAAATTGCCGTTGTCAATCGTGTGAGAGTAGGTGTAATTGGCCGTCAGGTTGAATAATTTGCCAAGGCGCTCCACCGCTGTAAGCGTCAGGCCGTTGTAAGCAGCATTGGCCACATCGTTGTTGTAATCCAGAAGGCCTCCACTCAGCGTCGCAGGAGCACCGGCGGACGGTACCCCGAATTCCAGCCCGGAAGGATTGATGGGAAGTAGAGGATTCGGAGGCGCAAAAGCCGGCGGAATCGGGCTCGCGGGACCTAGGTAATCGAAAAACGGTCCCAAGCCCAATGGGCCAAGTATGGGCTTACCGCTGCACGCAGTAAGCGATCCGCTCGGATCAAGCAATCCTTGAGCGTAGTAAGGATTCGAGGGCTTCGCCGTGCCGTAAGGGCAAGGGACATTAATGTTATTTCCCCGGACAAGTTTATGCGCCCCCACGAAGAGATATCCCGCCTGGAGCGTGAGTCCCCTTCCGATCTCGCGATCAATCTCGAGACTGGCCTGGTAGGCATAGGGAAGTCGGGCGTTACGCTGAATACCGCCAGAACCAACACCGCAGGCTCCGCTCAGCGCCCCGGTTACTGCGTTTGCCGTGCAAGGCCCGGTTAGCGACACGGTAGGATAAGCTGTCGGACCATCGCCCAGGATGCTAAGAGCCTGCAACGCTGCGACGCTAATCGTTCCGCCCGGAGCGCCGCCGGGACCGCAAAGGCCGGCGGGCAAACCCAAAGCTGCGCAAGGCAGCGATGGCGTGCCCGGATACCCAGGATCTGCGGACAATTGCCAGCCGCCGGTGGCCGCGTTCTTCTGGATCATGGGGACTACCACCCCTTGCGAAAATCCGTTTGCGGCGCAACTGGGGTCTGCACTGGGAGGATTACAGAAATATCCCGGAAGGGCCTTTTGATTTCCCGTAGTGAAGAAGAAAGTCAGGTTATTGCGATCGAAGAAGATTCCGGAGCCGGCGCGAATGACCGTTTTGGCGTCGGGAGAATAGGCGAAGCCGAGTCGCGGTTGGAAAGCGCGGTAGTCCTGGTTGATCGTGCTTCCCAGTCCAGTTTCGATATCCCAGCGCAAGCCGTAATTCAAAGTCAGGTGGGGAGTGACTCGCCACTGATCTTCAGCAAAGATTCCCCAGTAGCCGTGATTCAAACTGTAAGCATAGTTCGAATACTGGTTGGTCGGAAATGCATTCGGCCAGCCACTGCCGAAGCCTCCGCCGGTTGCAGGCAAGGGCTGGTAACCGTTCACGAAGCCAGTGCGCGGAACCGCAACGCCCCAGTACAGGAACGATACGCCGTCCGCAGCGGGCGGGAGCGGGCAGTTCGTTGCTCCGGGAACTGTGCCGTAGGTGCCCGTCGTTAGCAGGCTGATTGCATCGGCGAATGCGTACATGCAATCCAGGTTGGGCAGCAATACCCGCTCTGGCGTAAATCCTGGATAGTTGTTGTAGCTCCAGACATAGTTGCCGTCGAATCCAAATTTCGCGACGTGATTGCCTTTGACCCAAGCGACCGAATCGGACCCCTGAACCCGGCTCTCGTAGATGGCATCGTAGGTGCCGAAGTTATGTCCAAATTCCAAGTCATTCACGACACTCAGATCGGGTTCACCAGTCGCCCCGGGAAAATTGTAGTGCCGTCGTGAGTATTGGCCTAGAACCGTGTTGACCAGATTCGGCTTCAGCACGGAATTCAGTGTTCCCACGACAGACTGATCGCGAATGAAGAGGTTGCGCGCGCCGCTAGGTGAGCCAATGCCTCCGCCATCTTCGGTGTTGCCGATCAGCTCTCCCATGTCTCGGGCGTCTTCCACGACGTAGCGCAGCGCGAAGCGGTTATTCGCATTGATTTGTTGATCGAGTTTGGCAAAGCCGTAGTCGTTGTTGACCGTCTTCAATACTGACTTGAGGTAGGAGAAAGGCGAGCCCGTGCACTGCGCAGGAGGAAGATTGCAGCCTTCGGGAGATAGTCCCAGGTAAGCCTTGGCCTGATCGATGTTAGTAATATTGCTATACAAGTCAGGGGCGTAAGTGGGTGATTGACCGGTCCTCCTGCCTTCGTAATTCAGAAAGAAAAACGTTTTATCCTTGCGGATTGGGCCTCCGAGAGTACCACCGTACTGGTTCTGCCGCAGAGCGTAGGGCAGCGGCGACGGCTGCAGCAGGGAGCGCGCATCAGTAGCGTTGTTCTGGAAGTAGTCGTAAACCGAACCATGGAAATCATTCGTGCCAGACTTCGTAACGATATTCACGATGCCGCCGAGGGCTCGGCCATATTCGGCCCCGAAGCTATTGTTGACCACGCGAAATTCCTGCACGGAATCCTGAGGCGGGGTGGCGCGCTGTACGCCGCTAACCGAGTTCACGAAGTCGGCACCGTCTACCGTGATTTCGTTGCTGAACGATCGCATGCCACCAAAAGAAATTTGCGTCACTTCGAATTCTGTAAAGGTGCTCCCCAGTGCGGTGCGGCTTTTGGCAACGCTGGGCGTCAGGAGGGCAAAATCGGTAAACAACCGGCCGCTGATGGGCAAATCTTGAATCTGTTGCGCCTGAATTACTTGGCTGATTTCAGTTCGCGTCGTCTCCACTACTGGAGCTTCGGTAGTCACGTTAAGCGTTTCAGTGACGGCCGCCACCTTCAAGGTTACGTTAACGGTAGCGGTTTGACCCACTGACAACTCCACCCCCGAGCGGGTGTATTTTCCGAAGCCCGCGTAACTCACTGTGAGTTCGTAGCGTCCTGGCGGAAGGCTGGGCACCGCGTAAAATCCGGCTTGGTCCGATACGGCGGTGAAGGTCTGGTTTGTATCCAGGGAGCGGACGGTGATCGCGGCTTTGGCAATGGTTCGCCCGCCCTCGTCTATCACCGTCCCATTCAGCAAGGCATAGCTGACCGTGGCCTGAGCCCGGGCATACTGAATCGAACCCAAACCCACGAGCAGAGCACACAAGCTGGCAAACAGCCGACGTGATTTCATTAGATCTCCTGTCGTTCGAGCGAACCAATATTCGATTTGCACCCAGCAACTTTGCCCCGACTGCAGAACGCGGAAACTTACATACCACCTACAGGAATTGATTCCAGCTCTCCTGTTCCCGATCAACGTTTCAAAACGTCACCGCCTGTTCCACATTTGTCGTCTCTACTCGGCGTTTCTTTCAAGCTGTGCGAGTTGAAGGGACGGACCGGCCCCAAACCTCCTGCGCCGTTTCAGCCACGAGACGCAGCTTTGCTTCCTGATCCAACACCGTCACCGCATTGCCTTCCATGGTGGAGGCGAAACCGCACTGCGGACTTAGGGCCAGACGCTCCAGCGGAACAAAGGCGGAGGCGGTTTTAATCCGCTTCTTCAGTTCGTCCTTGCTTTCCAGGTTTGGTTTCTTGGAAGACACGAGACCCAGCACAACTGTGCGATCTGCTGGCACCTGGCGGAGCGGCTCGAAACCGCCAGAGCGTTCGTCGTCGTATTCCAGCAAGAATCTCTGGAACTTGGTATTCCGAAAAACTCTTGTGATCGGGCCATAGTCGCCAGCGGCGTAGAATTTGCTCTGATTGTTTCCGCGACAAAGGTGAAGGCCGAAGATAATGCCGGGATGATCGCCAATCACCGCATTGTCCATCTCAATCGACAAGTCCAGCAGCCGGTCGGGATCGTTCCCGCGCTGCCGATAGCCCTCGCGCAGATCGGGATCCAATAGCGCGGTGTACTGCGGTGAATCGATCTGGATGTAGGTGCAACCCAGGCGAATCAGCTCGCTTACTTCGTCGCGAAGAATGTCAACTAAATCTGCGAGGTAAGCGTCAACAGTTGCGTAAGCACCAATCGATTTCTTACTGTCGTAGTATGCCGCTGCCTGTTGCGCGCTGATGATTGTGGTCTTGGCCGGATGTTTCGTACGCGCTCGCAGGTACGTAAATTCCTCGGCGCAGAGGGGCCGCTTGCGACGTAGCTTGGAAACAACCACCGGGCGCGGCAGAACCAACTGCTCACCTTTTTCATCCCGGAAAGGGATTGCCCAGCCGCCGTATTTATCAAAACCTTCGACGGCATCAATCAGGTGGCCGTAAAAAGCGTAGCGACGCACCTCGCCATCGGTGATCACTTCCATGCCGGCGCGAATCTGCAGATCAATGCATTCGTCGACCGCCCTGTCTTCCACCTGTTTGAATGAAGCGTCTGTGAGATTTCCGGCCGCGAAGGTATCGCGCGCTTCTTTCAGATAGGCGGGACGCAAAAGACTTCCGACTACGTCACTGCGATACATGACACAACCTCCACGAACGGCGCATCATTGAAGCGACTTGTTCGACGGTCTCATACACATCTCGCCGTCGTAACAAGAGCAACGAAGCGGCATCACTCTAATTCACTCCGAAGCAGACTTACAAGACGGTATGTTGCTTGATATTTGGTTACTTTTCTGTACCCACAACCGGTTACTTTGAAGTGCCCTTTTTTAAAGCAGCTTTGCTCGGGAGTATGATGACGGTCCGACCGGGAGCCACGAAGCAGGAGTTCGACAATGAATCCGAATATTAAAGCTACTGTCGTTGGAAGTTATCCGGTCCCTTCATGGCTGGTTGGCAATACTTCGCGTCTGGTTCTTCGAGATGCGGTGATGGCGGTGTTGAAGACCCAGGAACTCGCCGGTCTTGACCTGGTGACCGATGGCGAGCTCATGCGCTTCGACCCCAGCCATCCGGAGACCAATGGGATGGTCGACTATTTCGTCTCGCAAATGGAGGGAATCCGGAGCCATTTCGCGCTCTCGGATTTCGACCGTTTCCGCTCCGATCGTGCATCGTCGACGCGCTTGCTGACCGCGGGCATGGTGGTCGGAAAAATCGGCGAAGGCACGCTGAACCTGCCGCGCGACTATGAGGTCGTCGCGCCGCTCACGAAAATACCACTGAAGTTTACCTGCACCGGCCCACACATGCTGTCGCGCATGGTCACAAACTGTTTTTACAAAGACATTTCTGATCTGGCGATGGATCTGGCCGCCGTGCTAAGACGCCAACTTGAGTCGATCGAAGCCGACGCTGTCCAGCTCGATGAAGCGTGCATCGCCGGCTACCCGCAGGACTCCTCCTGGGCCGCGGAAGCGATCAATCATGTTCTCGACGGTATCCTCAACGAGCGCGCCGTGCACATTTGCTTCGGCAACTATGGTGGACAGCCGGTGCTCCGGGGCTTCTGGCGCGATCTGGTTCCTTTTCTCAATTCCTTGCATGCCGATCATCTGGTGCTCGAATTTGCGCGACGCGGCTATGACGAGCTCGATGTCTTTACCGACCTGGATCCGAAAATCGCACTGGGTATCGGCTTGATCGACATCAAAGACAACGAAGTGGAAACGCCCGAACTCGTGGCCTCGCGCATTGAGCGGATCGTGAAAATATTAGGCGCCGAACGTCTGCGCTATGTCCATCCCGACTGTGGATTCTGGATGCTCCAACGCAGCGTAGCGGACCGCAAGATGCGCGCACTGGTTGAGGGAAGGAATTTGTTTGAGGGCAGGGCCTAGGCAGCAGCGACTCACGAGTGAAGTTTCAGAGCAGGAAGCTACAAAGATGCCACCACGGAACTCAGCTACTATCATCGGCGAGGAAGAAAAGGCGCAGGTCCGCGCCGTCGTGTTCGGTCATCTGTCAGGTATTGTTCTCGTGCCAACGGTAAAAGCTTTGTGGGATCGGCGCGTCTTTAGTCTCTTCGGGTCTGCTGGTGAGTGGGTAGAGTTCGAGCAGTTCGTCAAAGAAACTCGTGCGAATCGCGGTTACCTGAGAGTCGCGTTGCGCCTATTGGCATCGTGCGGCTGGTTGAAACAGCGAGTCGAAAGCGGCCGCGAACCGCGTTACGCTCTGACGGCCGAAGGGGCAGTCGCTGTGAACACGGCGCCGTTGCTCTACGGCGAAGTGCTCTCATTTGTTGCCAAGGCGATTTTCCTGGAAGATTTTCTGTTCGGTGTTTCCGACCGGCCCGTGCTTCCATCATTACAGGAACTCGTTCGCCGATCGAGGGAACGATGGGGATTGCAACCTGATGCCGACCCGTTGGTCAGCCGGGTACGGAATCAAATTTGCGAACATCTTGATGGCCTGCTCATCGGACCCGCTATGGTCGCAATGGCGCGGGCTGATATTTTGGCACAACTTGAGCACCCCGTGGATCTGAATTCCATTTCTGCGAATCGCCCAAGCCTGACCTGCATCCTCGATTTGCTGGCCGCCCAAGGATGGATCCAACGCGATAAGAATTCCCTGAGCCTTACTCCATGCGGCCGCTACGCCGCCCAGATTGCAACCTCCTACGGGGTTACTGTCTCTTACCTTCCGCTTTTCGATAACGTGAGTACTCTCTTGTTCGGCAATGCCCGTATCCCACGATTGGACGAAAGTGGCGTGGAACTGCTCGTAAATCGCGGCATGAACGTGTGGGGCAGCGGCGGTGCGCACCGCACGTACTTCAAAAAGGTCGACAGGATTATCGTCGAGATCTTTAACCGCCCGCTACATCAGCAGCCGCGCGGCATCTGCGACATGGGCTGCGGTGACGGCAGTCTTCTGGAGCACCTGTATGAAACGGTGAAGAACAACACCGAGCGCGGCAAGATGCTCGACCATCATCCGTTAGTGATTGTGGGCGCCGATGTCAACAAAGTGGCGCGCCGGGTAAGCAAGCAAACCCTGCGCAAGGCGGCCATCCCCACTCACCACGTTATTCCCGGCGACATCAACCGGCCGGCACAACTGGCGAGCGACCTGGAGAAACTGAATTTAGACATTCATGATCTGCTGCATGTCCGTTCTTTCCTCGACCACAACCGCCCCTATATTCCGCCGGCGAATTACACGCCGGGAGCGCGCATTGGGAAATCTTCCGGGGCATTCGCGCATCTCGGACAGGAGATTCCGTGTGACGAATTGGAAGAAAATCTGACCCGCCACTTGAAGCGTTGGGCGCCCTATGTGGGACGATTCGGCTTGCTGGCTTTGGAACTGCACACGCTGCCTCCGGAGCTGGCGGCGGCAAATTTGTCAAGGACTCCGGCGGTGGCTTACGACGGTACGCACGGATTCTCCGACCAGTATCTCGTAGAGTTAAATGTCTTCCTGGATGCGGCCAAAGAAGCCGGGCTCAAAGCGGATCTGCAACTTCAGGCGAAGTTTCCGCCATCTGAACTGGCCACTGTTAGCATCAACTTCTTCACCACCGCCGGCGACCCCTTCGACGCCAGCCTGTGAGGCGAGACTCGGGATGAGCGGAAACAAATTGAATTCAGGGGGGACTGATGTTTTTGCAGAACTACTGGTACGCGGTGGCTTGGGATCACGAGATCACACGTTTGCCCTTCGGACGGGTCATCTGTGGGGAACCCGTCGTTCTCTATCGCCAGACCAGCGGTGCGCTTTCGGCTTTTGAAGATTGTTGTCCTCACCGCCTGCTGCCTCTCTCCAAAGGCTTTCTGCAGGGCGATACTTTGGTTTGCAAATACCATGGATTACGCTTCGATCCAACGGGCAAGTGCGTTTGGATGCCCGGACAGGAAGGCATCCGCGCAGAGGCGAGTTTACGCGCCTATTCCGTGACCGAGAAACATCGCTTTGTTTGGGTGTGGATCGGCGACCCGGTGTTGGCCGATGAGCAACGAATTCCGGATCTTTCCTGGTGCTCGGATCAGAACTGGGTTTTCGAGGGAAGCACTTACCACCTCAAGTGCAACTACCAACTCCTCGTCGACAACTTGATGGACTTATCGCATGAAACATTTGTGCATCCGTCAAGCATTGGGCAACATGAAATTCTTGAGGCTCCCATCAAGGTGACTTCCGACGTGACCTCGGTGCATGTCACGCGCTGGATGCACAACATCGATCCTCCGCCCTTCTGGGCGGCGAATCTGCGCTCCTTTGCGAAGTGCGACCGCTGGCAGATTTGCAACTTCACTTTACCGGCGAACGTGATGATCGATGTCGGCGTGGCCCTGGCTGGAACCGGTGCGGAGAACGGGGACCGGTCGAAAGGCGTGACTGGCATTGTGGTGAACCTGATGACTCCGGAGAGCGAAACCTCAACCTGGTATCACTGGGGCATGGTCCGTAACTTTCAGACGGACGATCGAGGACTGACGTTTCGTATTCGGGACGGTCAAGCCGCAGTGTTTGCGGAAGACACAGAGATTCTCGAAGCTCAGCAGGAAAACATTCTGCACCGTCCGGACCGTCAGCTTCTTAATTTCAAGATCGACGCCGGCGGTGTGCATGCCCGGCGCATCATAGAGCGCGAGTTGGCGCGGCAGAGTGCGAAGTAATGTTTCCCACGATGCTTTATTTATGAGGGTTTGATTTCTCCGCATCCCCAGCCGCCTTCGCAGCCTTCCCCTCGGTCATACTCTGATTCGCGCGGAAGATGACGTAGGCGCGTATATCTGCCGCAGCTTGCTGCGATACTTCTTTGCCAAACGCCACCATGCCCATCGACTGGTATGCGCCGTCGCGAACAATCTTGAACCATTGCTCGCCCTCGAGCGCGGTCGAGTAGCGAAGATCCGGTAACAGCCCACCACTCACAGCAACGTCGCCGTGGCATGCCGAGCAAAATCGCTGGTAGACAGCTTCTCCATGATGAATCGCCGCCACGCTCGCGGTTGAAGCCGGAGGATTCAGAACCGGCTCTTCGAGAGGCGGGAGCGGCGCGAGGCTCGCCTTCCCACCCAGCTTGAACGCCAGCATCCGGCTGACATTGCGTACTCGCCCTGACTTGAACGAAACTTCGCCCGCTACCAGCGGGAAAACTCCGCCCCAACCCGCGAGCACTGAGACGTATTGCTCACCGTTCACAGTGTAGGTCACGGGACCTGCCATCACACCGGTTTGCGCATCGAACGACCACACTTTCTCGCCCGTATCAGCACGATAAGCTTCGAAGCGTCCCGCAGCAGTGCCTTCAAAAACCAGATTCCCCGCGGTTGCGAGCGTTCCGCCATTCCACGGTCCCGGCCGCTCGACCGCCCAGGCTTGCTTCTGCCGCACCGGATCCCAAGCCACCAGCTTTCCTCTAACGCTATCGAGTGTCGCTTTCTTTATCTTTGGATCCTGCGGCAATCCCGCCGCTAACATGTCGATGCCAAAATTCATCGCGGAATTCTTGAATTCGAAATCCGTCTCTGATTTGAAATTAAATCCCACTTCATTGACGGGAATGTAAGTCAGGCCAGTCTGCGGACTGTAGGACATCGGCTGCCAACTGTGCGCGCCCAGCGGCCCCGGAACAATCGGCGGTGAATCGACGCGAGAATAACGTGCGGTCGCGCTTTCAATTGGACGCCCGGTTTTCATGTCAACCCCGGTGGACCAGTTGATAAAGGTAAAGGGCTTGGCTGAAATCAGCGAACCATTTTCCCGGTCGATGACATAGAAGAGACCATTCTTCGGCGCGTGCAACAGCACTTTGCGTGGCTTGCCTTCGATGGCAATGTCGGCCAGAATCATCTGCTCCGCTGAATCGTAGTCCCACTCGTCGTCTGGATTTTCCTGATAGTGCCAGACGTACTCGCCGGTGTCTGGTTTGAGAGCAACGACCGAGCAAGTGAAAAGATTCGCGCCACCCTTGGGACTTCGATACGTCTCGTTCCAGGGTCCGCCGTTGCCGACGCCGATGTAGAGAAGATCAAGCTCGGGATCGTAGACGATGGCATCCCACACCGTGCCGCCACCACCGACCTTCCACCACTCGCCCGTCCATGTCTTGGCGGCCTGCGCAAGGATCGGCTGCTCGAACGGTTTGGAGGGATCGCCGGGCACCGTGTAGAAGCGCCAGGCCAGTTTGCCCGTCGGCGCGTCGTATGCCGACACGTAGCCGCGCACGCCGAACTCCGCGCCGCCGTTACCGATAATCACTTTGCCTTTCACGATGCGTGGAGCGCCCGTGATCGTGTAGCGCCAGCGCGGGTCGATCGTGAGTTGCGTCCAAACCGGCCGGCCGGTAGCAGCATCGAGCGCGATTAGGCGGCCATCGAGAGTCCCGATGTAAATCTTCCCTTGCCAGACGGCGACCCCGCGATTCACCACATCGCAGCATGCGTTTGCGCCCCACTGGCGAGGCACTTTTGGATCGTAAGACCAGAGGCGCTCGCCAGTCGCGGCATTGAGCGCAAACACCTTGCTCCACGCGGTGGAGAAGTACATTACGCCATTGACAACAATGGGAGTAGCTTCCTGCCCACGGTCGGTATCAAGATCGAAATACCACGCCAAACCGAGCCGGCTTGCGCTGTGGTCGTTGATGGCCCTTAGCAGGCTAAAGCGCTGCTCGCTGTAAGTGCGCCCGTAGGTGAGCCAGTTTCCCGATTGGCTCTCAGCTTTCACAATCTGTGCATCGCTTACATTTGTCGCTGTCGCAGCCTGTGGCTCCATATCCTGCGCGCTTGAAAGGTGGAGTCCTTCCAAGATCAGAACGCCGAGAATGAGTGCGAAAACCCTACTTCCAGACTTGCGCATGACGCTCCTTCTTGGGGCGAGCTTCTTGCTGAATTTTCATCCGTGTCGAGCTTCGGCCGCAAGAGGAGCCTTCTCCTCGTATGTTCTTTTCACCAGTTGCCCCTTCATCTCATAGCGCGGCAGCGTTCCCGCACTCACCAATTCGACCGATGCCGAAACGCTCAGTAGTGCTTTGATCTTGCGCTCCATCGCGGACTTGAGCGCAGCCGAAGCTGTGGGCTCGCCGCAACACTCCGCTACTACTTTCAGCGGTGGCGCTACTGCCGGACCAGGATTGTCGAGTACGATCTGAATTTCTCCCGTCGCTTCCGGAGAAAAGCCGGCAACAACTTCCTTGATCGCCGAGGGGAAAACATTCACGCCCAGCACGATCAGCATGTCGTCGGTGCGTCCGATGCAACGCAGCTTGAAACCGGTACGGCCGCAGGCACAAGAAGTGCCCAACACCTGAACACGATCGCGTGTGCGAAAACGCAGCAGGGGAACGCACTCCCGCTGCAAACTGGTGTAGACCAACTCCCCTGTCACGCCCGATTCATGCGGGAGCTTCTCGCTCGTCTCCGGGTCGACGATCTCTACGACCACAGCCTCCGGACCATTGAAGTGCATTCCGCATTGGTGCGGACATTCGCTGAAGATGATGGGAGCCATATCGGCATTTCCCAGTCCTTCCGTGACGCGCGCGCCCCAGTCTTTCTCCAGCTTTGCTCGTACCGCAGGGATTCCAGCTCCAGGCTCGGCCCCGCAGAACAGTTTCTTCAATCCCAACTCTCGTGGATCCAGGCCCGCTTCCCGCACGAAATCGGCAAAGTAGGCGGCATAGGATGGCGTGCAATGCACCGCGTTGACACCCAGCAGCGGAATGATCGTCATCGCCTTCTCCGACGCGCCCGTGCCGAGTGGAACAAACACCGAGCCCACCGATTCAATCGCATCTTTCGAGGTCAATCCCGCCACAAACAGCGTGAGCCCGGCCGCGTGCAACACGACATCGGTCTTCCTCAGACCCTGCGTGTAGAAGGATCGTGCCGTGAGCCTCGTCCAAATCTTTGCGTCGCGGCGAGTGATTCCCACGAAGCTGGGCTTGCCGGTTGTACCGGTCGAACTGTGAACGCGAATCACATCGCGCCAGTCGGCGGCGATGTGGCGGCCTAGAGGTGGATGTGCCATCTGGCTGGCGCGTAACTCTTCCTTCGTTGTGAAGGGGAAACGGGCCAGATCACGCAACGAGCGAAAATCCTTGCGGCAAATTCCGGCTGTGCGGAATTTTTCCTGATAGAACTCGGATCGAGCAAACAGATAGTCGAGTTGTGACGCCAGCAGTCCTTGTTGCAGCGCGGCAGTCTCTTTCGCTGTTGCCGTCTCGATCTTGCGATCCAGGTACTCGCTCGATTTCATTGGCCGGAGCGCCACCTCGTCATCAATCTTTGATCTCGCAAGTCTTGATCTCTCAGTATCGATCTTTCAGTTCGATCATAAAGATGCTGATCTCCGAAGGTCCCAGGTTTTCAACTGTGTGCGGCGGGAGCGGCTGCGTCCACTGTGCACAGGGAATCCTCGGCGGGTCTCCTGCCTCGCGGCTATCGAACAAAATCTCTCCCTTTTCCCCACGCCGAACGAAGTGGCTCCAGTTCTGCAGGTAAGCGACCCCGCCCCATCGATGCGTATGCAGTGGAACTACATCCCCCGCCGGAATGCGGGTATGAAGAACGCGCACTCGCTGATCTTCCAGCAACAGTTGATGGTACGCCGGTGCAGCCACCAGCGCGTCGAGCGCGTCCGGCCATCGCCAGAGTTGCGGGTTCGGAAGAACAAGGTTTTCGCTCACGCGGTCCTATGAAAAACTGGCAAGAATACTGACAAGACAAGGGAAGTGTCCCATCTCGAGTCGGGCATCTATTGAAACTGCGCGATCGTCGTTCGAAACGCTCGTCTCGTCAACTCATCGAGCGGCAGCGTCCGCAGTTCCGCAGAAAGGACTTCAATCCCCCAGGGTCCCGTATATCCCGCCTTCTGCATGCACTGAACGAATCCGCGAACATCGAACTCTCCCTCGCCGCAGAACCGGCGATGGTTGATCGTATCCTCGTGCAGACCCCACGGCGAATGAATCGTTCCATCATTCAACTCCACGCCGACCACGTATTCCTTCGGTACGCGGCTTATTTCTTCGTACGGGATGCCGAGTTTCACTATGTGCCACAGATCAAGCACGATTCCGCCGTTCGGTGCTCCCGCACCCTTCACCATCGACAGCGCTTCCTCCAGCGTTCGGATCATGGCGAATGGCATAAGTTCGAAGCCGATTCTTGTGCCGCGCTCGGCCGTCTCCTCGCAGAGAATGGCAAACGCCTCGACGAGATGCGGCAGAGAGCATTGCTCCTGGGAAAAATCGCCAACCTTGATATGCCGCGCGCCCAGCACTTCGGCGGCCTCGAGCAACCTTCCCTTTCGAATGTCCGATGACTTCTTTCGTTCCCCCTCGAGAAACCAGTCCGTCAGGAATTCCAACTCCACGTGTTGGATGCCATTGTCATCGAGG
>Ga0182015_10001457_pt1 | contig 31181 bp, 23 predicted proteins | sample 712P3MmetaG_FD_120478 | JGI IMG/M metagenome (GOLD analysis project Ga0182015, IMG submission 120478) | Permafrost microbial communities from Stordalen Mire, Sweden - 712P3M metaG | ecosystem: Environmental > Terrestrial > Soil > Wetlands > Permafrost | place: Sweden: Stordalen | collected... | reverse complement strand
CGCTTTCATGGGAAATCGGATTGTGGAGGAAGGAACGCGGAGTGCCCTATGCGTTTCGTACTTGCCGGGTTGGGCCCGTGACTGCATGATGGTTGAGTGCAAGAACTGACTGCCGGTACGTTGCTGGGCCACTATAAGGTCGTGCGCCGCCTGGGACAAGGCGGCATGGGAGTGGTCTACGAGGCAGAAGACCAGAAGCTGGGACGATCGGTTGCCATCAAACTGCTGCCCGAAGCCACGCGCCAGGACCCGGCAGCGTTGGAACGGTTTTGGCGCGAAGCACGCACCGCCTCCTCGCTGAACCATCCCGGCATTTGCATCATCCACGAGCTCAACGAAAGCAGCGACCAGCCGTTTATCGTCATGGAACTGCTGCAAGGGCAAAGCCTGGATAAGCTCTACTACCGGCGAATGATGCCCTTCCCCAAGTTGATGGACCTCGGGGTGCAGGTGTCGGATGCCCTGGATGCAGCGCATCGCAAGGGGATTCTTCACCGCGACATCAAGCCGGGCAATATCTTCCTGTCGCCATCGGGGCAGGTCAAGATTCTGGATTTCGGCCTGGCCAAGCTGGAAAACGGCAATGGTGCCGGGGGCAGCGACAACCCAAACGCGACCCAAGGCGAGCCTTTCCAGCCCGACATGCTGACCAGTCCAGGATCAGCATTGGGCACCATCGCCTACATGTCACCCGAGCAAGCGCGCGGCGAGAACCTGGACCCACGCAGCGACGTATTCTCGCTCGGCGTGGTGCTCTATGAGCTGGCGACGGGCCAGCACCCATTTAGCGGTTCCACCACCGCAGTGACCTTCGATCGCATTCTCAATTACGCTCCGACGGCGCCGATTACTCTGAATCCCGAGCTGCCAGGGGAGTTGGAAGAGACGATTAACAAGACGCTAGAGAAAGATCGCGAGCTTCGATTGCAATCGGCGGCCGAGCTGCGCGCCGACCTGAAACGATTACAGCGCAAGAGCAGCGGCGGGTCGACCGCACGGTCGATGAATGCCGGTGCGAGCGCGCACTCGCAGGCCAACGCGCCGGGTTCCAGCCCGAGTGGATCGGGAAGCGGTGGTGTGCCTCCTTTTGCAGGGCCGGCGAGCGGCAGCGGATCTGGCTCGGGCGTTGCCACTGCGGGGTCGGCTCAGCGTGTGTCGGCGGCCGCTGTTTCCGCCATTGGCGTTGATCCTGCTATCCCGGCGAAAAAATCGCGCGCTCTGCCTATGGTATTGATCGTGCTTGCGCTGCTGGCGGTCGCGAGCTTTGCGGCCTGGCGGCTATGGCCTCGACCGGTTCCGTTTACTACGGTATCTCTCAGCCAGATTACAAATACGGGCACGCTGGAACGCATTGCCCTCTCCGGCGACGGCAAGTTCCTCGCCGAAGTGAAGAACGACAATGGACAGAGAACGCTCTGGGTGCGCAACATCGCGACCAACTCGGATACGCAGATTCTGGGCGCGTTCGCTAACGACTACACCGGGTTAAATTTCTCTCCGGACGCGAATTATCTCTACTTCACGCGGGGAACGCCGGACAACTCCGCTGTCCACTCGGCATTTGTGATGCCGGTCTTTGGCGGGACGCCGCGGCAACTGATCCATGATGTGGACAGCGCACCCACGGTGGCCCCAGACGGAAACCGTTTTGCTTTCCTGCGATGGACGCCGGATCGCCAGGATCAATTCTCGGAGCTCCACGTCGCAGACAAGGACGGTGGAGATCAACAATTGATCTACACGTCTCGCGACCGTATGGAAGCCCCTGTCTGGTCGCCGCAAGGCAACCAGATTGCCTGGATCGAATTGAGCCGACACGCGGTCGGGGGGATCAAAATCATTGATGTCTCGTCGAAAAAAGTGACCAGCCTGGGGCAGCCGAGCGGTATTGTTTTCGATGACAATGGGGCAGGCTACTCTGACCTGGCATGGTTGCCCGACGGAAAACATCTTCTATGTCTTTACACCAAGGCGCATTCCGATCGGGGGCAGATTGGCATTGTCGATGTTTCTACCGGCGACTTTCATACGCTGACCAACGATGTGAATGCTTATGGCCAGCTGGCTGTCTCCGGCGATGGAAAGACCCTGGCCACGGTGCTGACCAACGTGGATTCGAGCATCGCCTACTACAAGGGAGACGGGGGAGCGATGATCTCGAGTACGCCGCTGCGCATCACGCCGAGCTCGTTTGTCTGGACCGATGAGGACCACTTGTTGCTGATTACCCATGACAGCGGCATCAGCAAACTGGACCGCGCTACAGGCGCCGTGCAGCCGATCGATACCGGTGATCTGGATATGGGCACAAGCATCAATACGTGTCCCGACGGGCATGTTGTGTTTGTTGCGATCCCGAAAGGTGGCGGAGAGTCGCGCGTGTTCCGTATGGATGCTGACGGTGGCGGAGTGACCCAGATCACGACCGCAGGCATCGCCCGTGCGCCCTTTTGCACACCGGACAGCCAGAAGGTTTACTTCACCATTCGTGGAGCTACGAACGGCCCCAATGTCACTTTATGGTCCGTATCGATGGGGGGAGGGGTGGCGCAAAAAGAGTTCGACTTTGAGGGGTTCACCCCTCTCTTGCTCTCGCGCGATGCCAAGATGGGCTTTACCGTATGGAATGCGAACCTTAGCTATTACATCCATCTTTGGGACCTCGCGCGCCGTCGGATGGTGCAGCAACTACCTTTGAACGTGAGCGGCATGAACGGGGCCTTTGCAGGTTTTTCCTGGGACGGAAAAGCGATTTTCGTCAGAGTTTCCGCCAACGGCGGCGCTAACCTGCAATACCAGCCTATTGATGGCTCGCCCACGCACTTGATGATTGATTCAACGCCCGAGACGCCTACGTGGGCTGCCTTCTCCCCTTCGGGCAGCAAGCTGGGCATAACGAAGTTGCGCCGCAGCTCCGATGTGGTGCTGATTACCGACCTCGCGGGCAAGCAGCCGCACTAAATTAAACTAGAGCGAAGATGACCACTCGGTTGTGAATGACCACTCCTAAACTAAGCCGTTGGTTCCGTGACCCGCTTTTCTTGTTGGCCATCGCGGCCGCCCTGATCGCATTTGTTGTGCAATCAGGCGAGCTGGGCAGCGCCGACACCATGCATCGGCTGCAGTCGGCGCATGCGTTCTGGACTTCTGAGCCGCCAGTGTTTCCCCAGGAGTACCCGGAATTCGGCGTGCATGGCCGTGGGGGCACGTTGCAGAGCTGGTATGGCATCGGCCAGTCGCTGTTGCTGTTGCCGGCGGATATCCTCGGGACGTATGTCGCGCGGTTGCCGATCTTCGCGGAGTATGACGACACCGACCCCAGCGTGCGCGACATTATTGTGAGCTACAGCATAAACATCCTGGTGACGGTGCTGACGGCGCTGGTTTGCTTTCGGTTTCTGCGACAGTTGCAGTTTGGAGTCAGTCAGGCGGTGGTGGGTGTTTTGGCACTGCTGGTGGCGACGACGCATCTGCATTACACGCAGAACATGATGGAGAACAATTACATTTGTTTGCTGACGCTGACCGGGTTCTCGTACCAATACGAGTGGTTGCGCAGCGGTCGCCACCGGGCACTGCTGATTGGTTCAGGTGCGTTTGGGTTAAATCTGTTGACCAGGCTTCCCTCAGGATTAGATCTCATGGCGGGTGCGGGCTTTCTGCTGCTGGTGCTGTGGCTCGAGGGGACGCGGGGCCGGGCTCTCTGGGACCGGTGCCGGACTTACGTCGCGACAGCTCTGCCGGTGTACTTATTTTTCGGTTTGCTGGACCGCATCTATCAGTTCTACCGCTTTGGCTCGTTCTTCAATACGTACATCACGGTGACGGGGCGTGAATACCGGCAGCGCAATCCAGCTCTGCCTCCGAACTATCCGTTTGAGACCCTCTTTCATACGGGATTTTTGGGAGCCCTGTTTGCACCGGAGAAGTCGGTTTTTCTTTTTGATCCGCTGCTTATTTTGATGATTTTGCTTTGCGTGGTGGGCTGGAAGCGGTTCAGCCCGGTGGTCAAAGCTTATGTCATCGTGAGTTTTCCGCTGCTGTTGGCGTATATGAGTTTTTATGCGCGTTATACCGTGTGGAGCGGCGACTTTGCGTGGGGTGATCGCTATGTATCGACGGCGGCTGAGCTGGCCGTAATCCTTGCCGTTCCCTTGCTGCTGCGTCATCGGCGGCAGTTGCCTGTGGGGATTTGGGGCGTGGGATTGGCTTTGTTGGCCGTTAGCATTGTGATCCAGCTGGCGTCGCTGGCGTTCTGGCTGCCGCTGGAGATTTACCAGATCGAGACGTTCGGCCACCCGACTTTTTTGATTGGGTTGCGGATGGAAAACATCGCTGCGTTCGCGTTGGGGAAGATGGGCGCGTGGGGCTTGAATACGCACGCGATGACGGAGGACCCCTGGGACTACGTGCACATCACCACATGGAATTTTCTGCCATTTCTGTTGCGGCGTGTGGGTGTGGCGCCGGCCTGGGTGGTGCAGGTAGCGTTCGTTGTCTGGGGTGCTTCGCTTGCCGCGTTGGCGGCGGTGCTTTGGCGGATCCGTGGAGTCCTTAAAGCATTTTCCGAAATACTGTGAACTTGCTGAAGACAGTGAGGTTGGATATTTCTTTTGAAAGCGTGGTTTCGCTCTACACCATTTCGGAAAATGCTTTAGCCGGCTCGGTCAGGGCGCCGTGGCGGCAGGAACCTCGGACGCATCCTGAAGCAGCTCCCACCGCTGCAAGGCGATAGGCACGTTGCCGTTGTTCCAGACAAAGTTGTTGAACTGCAGCAGGGAGAAGCCTTTTCCCTGCGTGCGGCGGGCGTCCGCAAGGAGCTGCGTGATCTGCAGCTTGCCGATTTGATAGGAGATGCCTTGCCCGGGCGTGCTGGAGAACATGGCCGCCTCATCGAGCGCGGTAGCCGTATCCATGGGGACGGTGCGGGCGAGGTATTCGGCGCCCTGCTGCAAGGTGAATTCGCCGAGCGCCAGTTTTACGTCCACCTCGACGCGTAGGGCGCGAAGACGCATGAAACTGTAGATGGTTTCGCGGGTGCGCGGATTGTCTTCGAAAAAGCCGGCCTGCAACATCATTTCTTCCGCGTAAAAGCCCAGACCTTCATTGGCGCCGGAATCATAATAGTGGCGACGAATTGGGTCGGGACTGTGCCAACCGAGACAAAGCTGAAAGTAATGGCCAGGCACGCCTTCGTGCACGAGGATGGGCCGTGGATCGTGGGCAGTGGACAGATTGAAGAAGCCGAGGTTGGGTGCCGGCACACGAATGTAGCTGGTTCCATCCTGGTCAAGGCGTGATGGGCCTGTTAGGTCGTCGGTGACTCCCAGATCTTGCAAGGGCCCGAGATAAGGCGGCAGCAGCAGGTTGTGGTAGTGATGCAACCATGGCGGCACGCTGAGAATTTTCTGATCGACAAGGAAGGCGCGCACTTTTTCTTCAGCGATTTTTTCGGCTTGTATCTGCGCGTCTGCGCTGGGAAATAGGGGTGCGGGCGGAGCGCCGGCCAGGCGGGTCTGCTGGTAGGTTTCAAACGCAACTGCGCGGTCCCATTCCTGCCCGCTCATCGCCAGCAGCTGTTCAGGTGTGTAGGGGACAAGCGCAACGTTGCGCAGGAAGAAGATGTAGTTGTCACGGCCGATGGCGGTGTCTTTACGAGCCGTGGGCAGCTGGGTTGTGACCCAGGCGCGATATTGCGTCAGCGCGGTGGCTGTGGCAAGTGTGGCCTGGTGAAGCGCCTGGTTGTTGGTTGCGTTGAACTGCGGCGCGAGGCCGGTTTCCATCTGCTGCAATCGCTCGGATAGGTGGTCCAGAGCGTCGATCGCCAGTTGCGCGAAGGGCTGCCGTATGTCGGTCAGGTTCTTCTGAGCACTCTGGAGCGTGGCCGGAATCTGCTTCATGCGGGCGACGATTTCCTGCTGACGCGAGGCAGAAAACGGCGGCGGTGGCAAGAGAAGCAGGTAGACCGAGCCCAGCGTCTGATCGACGTAGAATTGCGGATTGCGCTTCCAGCTCTGCTCGATGGAGATCTCCCAGCGGACGCGGGCTATCGCGGAGCCGAGTAGGCGGTAGTCGACCTGGTCGGGTATCGGGGCTTGGGGTGAAGGAGCTAGGGTTTTCCAGCGTTGCTCGAAGCTGTCGAGTTGTTGTATCCGCTGCGTGATGGTTTCGGGCGACCAGTCAACGACCAGGCCGACAGGCCGCTCGATGCGGGGGATGTCGTCGTCACTGAAGGGCTGCTCCTGCGCGCGCCATTGCCAGAAGGTGTCGCTTAGCTCGTTGACGCTGTCGGCATGCGCGAGGAGGTGGGCAAACAACACAGACAGAATGGCCAGATAGCGTAGGAAGGACAAGGGGGCTCCTCTTGATAGAAGGCCAGTGTACCCGAGCAAAAAGCCACAGCAGGTCCCGCCACTGCGCTCCCCCAGATTTCCTGTTGAGGTCGGTGGCGTTGGCGAACTTCATGCGGCTTTCCTTAACGAAAGCCGCACACGTGGACGTTGGTGAGTGCCGCGTGGCAGGAAATCCGGGTGCGCTCCGGTCGGGATGACAATTCATTTGCAAGAACGTACGGTTTTTCCTCGACGATCTAAGTAAATCGCATAACAAAATTGTCATCCCGACCGGAGCGCAGCGCAGTGGAGGGACCTGCTGTGGCTCTTTACCCGGTTCTCAAGCAGACCCTAAAGTCCTCAAGATCTGAGGCACTTACGGCACGGCTGAAGCCCTGCCCTGATACAAAGATTTTTCCGCAGCCTGTAAGCAGTGCCCTCCCAGCCAGCTTTCTTCCGGGTTAGTTGAGATTTGTTAAATTTCCCACATATCCCCGCAAAAAGAGCGGTGAGATATGGGGCACCCGCGTTGGTTGCCCGTTGATTGAACCGCAGATCCCTCCACTTCGCTCCCCCGGATTTCCTGTTGATATTGGCGGCGTTAGCGAAGTTCTTGCGGCTTTCTTCAAGGAAAGCCGCACACGTGGACGTTGGTGAGTGCCGCGTGGCAGGAAATCCGGTCGCACTTCGGCCGGGATGACAAGTCGCAGTGAGGTTCTTCGGTTGATGTGGCTGCGCAAGGGACGACGGATGTGGTTTGACAGAAGTTTGCTGGTCCCTTAGGGTTTTGCAGAACACTCGAGGTGGGCTTGGAGATGGAAATGCTGACGGGACGAACGGCCCTGGTTACTGGTGCTTCGCGGGGTTTGGGGGCTGCGATTGCTTTGGAACTCGGAGCCCGGGGCGCAAAGGTTGCGGTGAATTACTTTGCCAAGCAAGATCGCGCCGAGCAACTGTGCGAACAGATCAAGAAGCAGGGCGGAGAAGCGGCTGCCTTCTACGCGGATGTGCGACTGGAGGCCGATGTCGAACAGATGGTCCGCGCAGTGAATGAGACGTACAAACAAGTCGATATCGCTGTCATCAATGCGACTGGCCCACAACCTTTCCTGACCATCGAAGAGCAGACGTGGGAGCGCTACCTGGATCAACTGGAATTCTTCGTGAAGTCGCCATTGCTGGTGCTGCAGCAGGTAGTCGCCGGGATGAAAAGCCGAGGCTACGGAAGGATCATACAAATCGGAAGCGAGGTTTTCGAGATCGGCAATCCGAAGTTCGCCCATTACGTGGCGGCGAAAGGGGCGCAGCTGGGACAGACGCGGTCCTGGGCCCGCGAACTGGGCGCAAGCGGTATCACGGTCAACCTGGTCGCCCCTGGGTGGATTCCAACCGAGCGCCACCTGCACTCCACCCAGGCGGAGATGAACGCGTATACGGCCGGGGTTCCCATGAAGCACATGGGCAAGGCTGAAGACGTGGCCAACACAGTTGCCTTCCTCGCCAGCGACGCGGGGAGATTCATTACCGGGCAGAAGATCTCAGTAAACGGCGGCAACACCGTCGAATAGCTTCAGCTCATCGTGTGGAGGGTGGGGCTCGCGATTAAAGGGGCCTCCGTCAAAGCCTGCACCTCGGCGAAGGAAACGCCCGGAGCGATCTCTTCGAGGACCAGGCCGTCCGGGGTCACGTTGATCCAGGCCAACTCGGTCGCGATCACGTCGACCACCGCTACCCCGGTGAGCGGCAATCTGCAGGTGTTGAGAATTTTCGGGCGGCCATCGCGCGTGGTGTGCTCCATGGCCACGATGACGCGCCGGGCGCTCGCTACCAGGTCCATCGCGCCGCCCATGCCCTTAATCATTTTGCCGGGGATAATCCAGTTCGCGAGGCTGCCTTTGGCGTCGACCTCCATGGCTCCGAGGATGCTGAGATCGATGTGGCCTCCGCGAATCATGGCGAAGGCATCGGCGCTGGAAAAAAACGAGGTGCCGGGCAAGATGGAGACGGTCTCTTTGCCGGCATTGATCAGGTCGGGGTCCACCTCTTCTTCCAGAGGATAAGGACCGATGCCCAACATGCCGTTCTCTGATTGGAGCACGACCTCGACACCGGGTGGAACATGGTTGGCCACCAGTGTGGGCATACCGATGCCCAGGTTGACGTAGTAGCCGTCGAGCAATTCCTGCGCGACCCTCTTGACGATGCGATTGCGCTTGTCTATCTCCTGCAGGCGGTCGCTCATGGCTGCTTCCTCACGGTGCGGCGTTCGATGCGCTTTTGACTGGAGGTGCACTTGAAAATGCGTTGAACGTAGATGCCAGGAGTGACAATGGCGTCAGGATCGAGTTGTCCGGGCTCCACCAGCTCTTCCACCTCGGCGATGGTAATGCGCGCCGCAGTGGCCATCATGGGATTGAAATTGCGGGCGGTGCGGCGATAGATGAGGTTTCCCTGGCGGTCGCCTTTCCAAGCTTTGACCAAGGCGAAGTCTGCGGTGAGCGCGGTTTCCATCAGATATTGGCGGCCGTCGAACGTGCGTTGTTCTTTGCCCTCGGCCACCAGCGTGCCCACACCGGTGGGGGTGTAGAAGGCCGGAATGCCCGCGCCGCCGGCACGGATCCGCTCGGCCAGGGTGCCTTGCGGGACCAGCGTAACTTTGAGTGTGCCGGCAAGGAGCTGCTTCTCGAGCAGCATGTTTTCGCCAACGTAACTGCCAATGTGGGACGCGACCATGCCTGCCTCCAGCAAGAGACCGAGGGCGAAGCCATCGATGCCCATGTTGTTGGAGATGGTGTGCAGGCCAGTCACCCGGCGCCGCACCAGGGCGGCAATTGCGCTCTCGGGGATGCCGCACAGCCCAAATCCCCCCACCATCACGGTTGCGCCCGAGGGAATATCGTCAACGGCTGCATCGGGGGTAGAGAATACCTTATTCATAGGATCGTGCCTTGCGCAGACGAGTTTACTCGTTCCACCGCAAAAATGCGCTGGCGATGCGGCCGGGGGATAGAGCCGAGGATTGCTGCAATCAGGTCCGTCTACACCGATTGCGAAACTGCTTTAGGATTTAAGTTTGCTTCATTCCCCGCAGCCGCAGGGAGAAGGGAACCACGTGGGTACTGAAACGCAACCCTCCCCGGGAGCACTCTTTCGGGCCGCCGTCGAGCAGGAACATCCTTTACAGGTGATTGGCGCCATCAATGCCTACACGGCGCGCATGGCGCAGGCGACGGGGTTTCGCGCGCTTTACGTTTCCGGAGGGGGCGTGGCGGCGAACTCGCTGGGCATGCCCGATCTCGGTATCAGCAGCATGGAAGACGTTCTGGTCGACGTTCGCCGCATTACCGAGGTCACGACTCTGCCTCTGCTGGTTGATATCGACACGGGGTGGGGTGGCGCGTTCAATATCGCGCGCACGATCCGCTCCATGCAGCGTGCGGGAGCGGCCGCGGTCCATATCGAAGACCAGGTGGGCACTAAACGCTGTGGTCACCGTCCGGGGAAAGAAGTGGTTGCTGCGGGGGAAATGGTCGATCGTATCAAGGCCGCAGTAGATGCCCGGACCGACCCGGACTTCGTGATTATGGCCCGCACCGATGCGCTGGCGGGTGAGGGACTGACGGCTGCTCTGGATCGCAGCGCCGCCTATGTTGCGGCCGGCGCGGATATGATCTTTGCCGAGGCGGTTACAGATCTAACCATGTACGCCCGGTTTAAAGCTGTGACAAAAGTGCCTATCCTGGCAAACATCACGGAGTTTGGACAGACACCGCTTTATACCGCGCAGCAACTCGCCGCGGCCACCGTGGACATTGTTCTTTATTGCTGCGCCGCCTACCGGGCGATGAACGCCGCGGCGCTGAAGGTATTCCAAACCATTCGGACGGAAGGTACACAGACCAATGTCGTCAGCCTGATGCAAACCCGTGCCGAGCTGTATGAATTTCTTGGCTACTATGCCTATGAGAAAAAGCTGGACGAGCTTTTTGAGTCTCCCAGGCGTGGTTAGTGTGCTTGACATCGGAAACCAGTAAAACCAGGGAACCAGGAGGCGATCGATATGGCTACTACGACTGATTCGCAACCAGCAGTGCCTAAACCGAAAAAATCGGTTGCGCTCTCGGGCACGCCGGCGGGTAATACGGCCCTGTGCACGGTGGGGCGGACGGGAAACGACCTGCACTACCGTGGGTATGACATTGCCGATCTGGCCGCGCACTGCGAGTTTGAAGAGGTGGCCTACCTGCTGCTTCGCGGCAAGCTGCCCAACGCCACGGAGCTTGCGGCCTACAAGCAGAAGTTGACGCGCCTGCGCGGCTTGCCGGCCAACGTGTTCACGGTGCTGGAACAGTTGCCGGCCGCCACGCACCCGATGGATGTGCTGCGCACCGGCGTCTCAGCCCTGGGCTGCACGCTGCCGGAAAAAGATGATCACAACGCGGCGGGAGCTATTGAGTGCGCGGACGTGTTGCTGGCGACGGTTGGATCGATGCTGCTCTACTGGCATCACTACAGCCGCAACGGACAAAGCATTGACCTGGACTCGGGAGAGGATACGCTGGCCGGGCACTTTCTCGCGCTGCTGCATGGAGAGCCGCCGAGCAAACAATGGGTTCGTGCCATGCAGGTGTCGCTTGTGCTTTATGCGGAGCATGAGTTCAACGCGTCCACCTTTACGGCGCGCGTGATTGCGGGGACAGGCTCAGACATTCACTCCTGCATTACGGGGGCGATCGGCGCTTTGCGTGGGCCCAAACATGGCGGAGCGAATGAGGTGGCGTTGGAAATTCAGCAACGGTACGCCTCTCCCGATGAGGCGGAGCGTGACATTCGCGCGCGCCTGGAGAAGAAGGAAGTCGTTATCGGCTTTGGGCATCCGGTGTACACGGTCAGCGATCCGCGCAACGCCATCATCAAGAAGGTGGCGCGCGAGCTGGCTGAATCATGCGGGGATTTTGCGATCTACGGGATCGCCGAGCGGCTGGAGGCGGTGCTGTGGGAGGCGAAGAAAATGTTCCCCAATCTGGATTGGTTCAGCGCGGTGTCGTACCACCTGATGGGGATTCCGACTGCGATGTTCACTCCGCTCTTTGTGCTGGCTCGTACTTCGGGATGGAGCGCGCATATTTTGGAACAGCGGGCCGATGGCAAGATCATCCGCCCCGCGGCTAACTATACCGGGCCTGAAGATCTTGCTTTCGTGCCTCTTGCCCAACGAACCTAAAGCTTTCCCGGAGATACGAATGTCTTCTCATGCCGGGGGTGAACGTGCCCCCTACGACCAGGTTCTTCTCGACATTGCCGATTACGTTTGCAGTTACACCATCGAGAGCGAACTGGCGTATACCACCGCCCGCAATTGCCTGATCGATACGCTGGGTTGTGGTCTGGAGGCGTTGGAGTATCCGGCATGCACCAAGCTGCTTGGCCCGGTGGTGCCGGGAACCATTGTGCCTCACGGCGCGAAAGTGCCGGGCACCGCGTTTCAACTGGATCCGGTTCAGGCTGCCTTCAACCTCGGTGCGATGATTCGCTGGCTCGACTTCAACGACACCTGGCTGGCTGCGGAATGGGGTCACCCTTCTGACAACCTGGGCGGCATTCTCATGGCCGCCGATTGGCTCTCTCGCACTGCCATCTCTTCCGGCCAAGCGCCGTTGACCATGCGCGCGGTGCTGACGGCGATGATCAAGGCGCACGAGATCCAAGGTTGCCTGGCGCTTGAGAACTCATTCAATAAGGTTGGCCTCGACCACGTTGTGCTGGTGAAAGTAGCCTCGACGGCCGTGGTGGCGCAGATGCTCGGACTTAGCCGCGACCAGATCCTCGATGCGCTTTCGCTGGCGTGGGTGGACGGCCAAAGCCTCCGGACCTACCGCCATGCGCCCAACACCGGCTCGCGCAAGAGCTGGGCCGCGGGCGATGCTACGAGCCGCGCGGTTCGTCTCGCTCTGATGGTCCGAGCCGGAGAGATGGGCTATCCCTCCGTGCTTACCGCAAAGATCTGGGGATTTTACGATGTGTTGTTTCGCGGGCGGCCTTTCAATTTTCAGCGGCCGTACGGCTCTTATGTAATGGAGAATGTTCTGTTCAAGATCAGCTATCCGGCGGAGTTCCACGCGCAGACTGCTGTTGAGGCCGCGATGGCGCTCCGTACGAAGCTGGTTGCCGCGGGCAAGACTGCGGAGGATATTCGTGCGATCCAACTGCGTACCCACGAAGCGTGTCTGCGCATTATCGATAAGAAGGGCCCGCTCAACAATCCTGCCGACCGCGATCATTGCGTTCAATACATGGTTGCTGTGCCGCTTATCTTTGGGCACCTGACCGCTTCGGACTACGAGGACACCTTTGCCGCGGATCCGCGGATCGATGCGCTGCGGGAGAAGATGCAATGCAGCGAAGAACCGGCGTTTACGGCCGACTATCACGATCCGCAGAAGCGCTCCATTGCCAATTCACTCACCATCACACTTGCGGATGGCGGCACGCTCACGGAGACCGTGGAGTACCCGCTCGGGCACAGGCGCCGCAGAGCGGAGGGTATTCCGTTGCTGGAGGAGAAGTTCCGCAAGAACCTGGTACGCCGCTTTGCGCCGCAACGGCAGCAGGCGATTCTGGAGGCTTCGCTCGACCAGCAGGTCCTCGAGCGCATGCCAGTGCAGGCGTATGTGGATCTGTATGTGGTGTAGAGGGTCGGGGTGGATCTAGAAAAGCCTGGGATCGTAGAGGAACGGGACCGGCCTTCGCCGGCGAGTCATTTTGCGCGCATCGGGATGTAGCGGATTCAGCATAACGTTGTTTTCCTGTGGCACCAGTACCGAAGGGACAAACATCAGCGCCGACTGGGCCTCGGCAATAAAGCGGTCGCCGATTTTGCGGAGCGAAGCCGGCGCAGGGTACTCTTTCCAGTTTTCTGGGAGTGTCGGAGTGGGTGCGATGGCGATATCCTCAGGAATTTCGAGGGTTGCGATCACGAGGTCGTCGGGCAGTAGCGCCAGGTCGATGTGCACACGATATTCCAGGATGGCAAGAGAGCGATGAGTTGCCGCGTAGCAAACCCTGGTGCCGATGCTCGACCAGCGGCCTCCAAAGAAGAAAGAGCCTTGCCCGTCGAAGGGATTCCTCCCGGCGAATTTCCTGCGAGTCAGCCGGTGGATCTCCACCTAACTCACACCGCCGTAGGCGATACGGCCTAAAATTTGCTCCACGCGGCGCACACCGATTTCGGTTTCGAGCACGCGGAGTGGGGTCTGGCTGCCTAGAACCTGATTGGCTTGTCTAAGCCAACGCTGTGCTTTCTTGCGGTCGCCGATCGCTTGCTCTGCCAAAGCCAGGATCGAGGCCAAACGATAGACCCGATCGGAGTCTGCAGAGGCCATGCGCTGGCGACGTTCCAACATCCGCATGAGTGTGCTCTTGGGGATGGCGAGACTGCCGGCTAATTCCATGATGGTGAAACCCCAGTTTTCGCGAAAGTTTCCCAGGACGGAAATGGGAAGCCCCTCGCGAAGAAGCCGCTCCATCTCGCTTTCCGAGCGAACCTGCGCTCCGACTGCGTGCTGTCCGCCGAGCTGTCGAAAGACCTGATCAACGGTTGCCAGCATCTGTTACCTCCAAGTGTCCCATTTGAGCCTTAGCATAGTCTCAAATGGGGCGATTCGCAAGGCCGATGAATCCCTGGTCTTGAGATGGAGCCTGGTGTTGGCGTGACTATAATCCGGCCATGCCTTTGAGCCGAAGAGAATTTGTTTCTGGAATGCTGGCTACTCCGCTGGCTGCTGCCTATGCGTCTTACGCCTCGGCGCTCACGCCGATGAAGATCACGCGGGTGGAGACAGTCTACTGGAAGTCGCGGGACGATCCTCCCTTCTGGCCGCATTGGACATGGCTGAGGATCGATACCGATGCCGGCATCTCAGGCATCGGGGAAACCTATCCACGCAATCCGGTGGAGGCGGCGATGGTCCACAACGTGGCTCCTTCGCTGATCGGCCGCGATCCTCGGGATATCGAACGCATCTGGGCCGACCTTTACCGGACATTTGATTTCCAGATTGCTGGCGGTACGGAAATGCGGGTGCTGAGCGCACTGGATCTTGCCTTGTGGGATCTGCTGGGGAAGTCTTTGAATGCGCCGGTGTATCGGCTGATTGGCGGCAAGGCAAATCCACAGGTGCGGTTGTACAACACCTGTTTCGAGTACAAATACGATTTCAATCGCGAGCCGGAAAAGATCATGCGCGAGCTGATCGACACGCGCGGCATCAAGGCGATCAAAATATGGCCCTTCGACGGGGCTGCTCTCCGCAACAGAAACGAGTACATTACCTGGCATGACATCGATGAAGCGCTGATACCAGTCAAGAAGTTGCGGGATACATTTGGCGATGAGATCGAGATTGCCATCGAATTTCATGCGCAATGGAATCTGACTTCCGCCATTCGCATCGCCCATGCCCTGGAACCTTATAAGCCGATGTGGCTGGAAGATATGCTGATGCCCGGCAACTACGAACAATACCACCAGCTGGCTGTCGCAACGTCGTTGCCGCTTACGGTGGGGGAGCGAGTCGCGGGCAAGATGCAGTTTGAGCGACTACTGGAGTCGCGAACGCCGAAGTATGTGATGTTCGACGTGACCTGGTGCGGGGGCCTTACCGAGGCACGCAAAATCGCCGCGCTCGCGGATGCCCAGGAGCTGCCGATTGCGCCGCATACGGCCGGAGGTCCGCTGCTGTTCTATGCGACGACCCACCTCACCACCGCGTCCCCTAATGTGTGGATCCAGGAGAGCTGCCAGCGCTTTTATGAGCATGACTGGCCACTTATGTTGGAGAATCCGGTGGCTCCCAAGGAGGGGTGCATCCAGGTTCCGGAGGAGAGTGGGTTCGGGATGCGCATTAAACCGGAGGCGTGGAATCACCCGGCATCGATCCATGCGGTCACCGGGCACGGGTAGGTTCTTCGACCGCCTTTCTCAATCTTTGCTTGGTTGAAAGCTTCACCCGAATTTGTGGTGGGGACAGATAGCAAAGATGCGGGCCGGGTTAGAATCCAGAAAACATGCAACCACTGAGGACTCACTGGAGGGGAAACATGGGTCGATCTGTCACTGCGCTGCTGATCCTCACACTTGCCGGTTCTTTGAATGCACAACAGGCGGTGAGTGGCACACAACTCGCCGGCTTTACTGCTCAGAGTGGTCCGGTGGAAAGCGGCTGGGAACAGCGTTTCAAGGCGATGCCCGATCCGCAGCGCATGCGCGCCAACATGGAACGGCTCAGCGCGCATCCGCATCATGTCGGATCTCCGTATGACAAGGAAAATGCCGAGTGGATCCTCGCGCAGTACAAGCAGTGGGGATGGGATGCGCACATCGAGGAATTTCAGGTGCTGTTTCCCACGCCGAAGTTGCGCCTGCTGGAGATGGTGGCTCCCACAGAATTCACCGCCAAATTGGAGGAGCCGGCGATCGCGGTCGACCCAACCTCGGGCCAGAAGGACGAACAGCTACCCACGTATAACGCTTACTCACCCGATGGTGACGTGACGGCTCCCCTGGTCTACGTGAATTACGGTCTGGTCGCCGATTACCAGGAACTCGCGCGGCAGGGGATCTCGGTTAAGGGAGCGATCGTGATTGCCCGCTATGGAGAATCCTGGCGCGGCATCAAGCCGAAGATTGCCGCAGAGCATGGCGCAATCGGATGCATTATTTATTCCGATCCTGCGGATGACGGGTACAGTCCACAGGTTGTGTTTCCCAAGGGTCCTATGCGGCCGCCCGAGGGAGTGCAGCGGGGTAGTGTGCTGGATGCGCCGCTCTATCCTGGTGACCCGCTGACTCCTGGAGTAGGCGCGACCAAAGAGGCGAAGCGACTCAAACTGGAGGATGCCCAATCGCTCGCGAAAATTCCCGTGTTGCCTATCTCGTTTGCGGATGCGCAACCGCTGCTGGCTGCAATGGAAGGCCCGGTGGCGCCGGCAAATTGGCGCGGTACGCTACCGATTACCTACCGCATCGGGCCGGGGCCAACGAAGGTGCATCTGAAGCTGGCTTTCAATTGGGATCTCAAACCTGTGTACGACGTGATCGCTACCATGCGTGGCTCCGAAGAACCTGACCTCTGGGTGCTGCGTGGCAACCACCACGATGGATGGGTGAATGGCGCTGATGATCCTGTTTCAGGCCAAGTGGTTTTGCTCGAGGAGGCGCGAGCGCTGGGAGAATTAGCCAGGCAGGGATGGAAGCCGAAGCGCACGATTATTTACGCTTCCTGGGATGGCGAAGAGCCGATGCTGCTGGGCTCGACCGAATGGGTCGAGGAGCACGCTGACGAACTACGGCAACATGCCGCGATCTACATCAACAGTGATGCGAATGAGCGCGGCTTTCTCGATCTGCAAGGGTCTCATGCGCTTTTGTCGTTGATGAATGGGGTTGCCAAAGATGTTGAAGACCCGGAAGCGAAGGTTTCGGTCTTCAAGCGGCAACAGGCTTATACCCTGCTGCATGGAACACCGGTGGAGCAGGCGGAGGCACGCGCCGGGAGCAACCTGAGCATGGGTGCTCTCGGCTCCGGTTCGGACTTCAGTCCGTTTATCGACCATGTCGGTATTGCGACCGTCAATCTTGGATTTGTGGGGGAAGATCCTTCCGGCAACTATCACTCGATTTACGACGACTTTTATTGGTATTCGCATTTCTCCGATTACGATTTCGTCTACGGCCGCGCGCTGGCACAGACCGCCGGGTTCGCTGTTCTGCGCATGGCTGATGCCGATGTTATGCCCTACGAATTCGAGGGCCTCTCGCTTACGGTTGGTCAATACATCAGTGAGGTGAAAGCACTGCTTGAGAGCCGTCGCAAAGAAGCCGAAGAGATCAAGCACAATCTGGCCGAAGGCGTATATCGTGCTGCGGACGACCCGCGAAACCCCAGGGCTGATCCGGCTCCGGAGGAGATTCCTCCCTACCTGAATTTCGCGCCGCTCGACAACGCCGCCACGGCACTCAACCGGGCGGCTGCGGATTACACTAAGGCGCTCGCCGGCGCTCAGGGCAAGCTGCCATCTGCAGATCGGCTGCATACGATCAACCAACAGCTTGCGCTGGCAGAGAGAAAGTTACTCAGTGCGCAAGGATTGCCACGACGGCCATGGATGCAGCATTTGCTTTACGCTCCCGGTTGGTACACCGGGTACAGCGCCAAGACGATGCCCGGAGTGAGAGAGGCCATTGAGGAAGGACGGTACGTGGAGGCAGATGCACAGGTGCAGCTGGTCTCGCAAGCGCTGCAGGACGAGGCCGCATGGATTGAGCAGTTGGCGAAAGAGCTCGCCGGGTAAGGCGTTGACCAAATGTGTAGGGCGCCGTTCGCCGCGGGTATCATCTTCTGCAGCGTAGAGTATTATCTCCAGCCACATGGCATGCAACAAGAAATAAGGAGCGGTAAACATGGGTGTTTCGATAGGCGGCCAGGTAGTTGTGATTCTTGGGGCTTCCAGCGGTATAGGCAGGGCGGCAGCAGTGCTCTTCGCACGGGAGGGCGCCAGGGTTGTCGCAGCGGCGCGGCGCGAAGACCGCTTGCAGTTGCTCAAGGCGGAACTGGCAAAAGAGCAACGCGACATCACCGTTCGATCTGTCGATGCCTCTCGCCCTGCGGATATGCAGCAGCTTGCCCAGGAAACGCTTGCACAGCTGGGAAAAATTGACGTGATGGTGTTTGCAACGGGCACCAATACTCCTGATCGTTCCATGGAGCGGCTCAACCCGGAAATCTGGAGCGGGTTGATTGACGTGAATCTTAACGGCGCCTTCTACGCAACGCATGCAGTTCTGCCTTCGATGCGCGCCGCGCGTGCAGGCCATCTGATCTACATCTCCTCGATAAGTGGGGTGATCACGGATGTGTCTGGTGCGGCCTACCAGGCATCCAAGCGGGGTCTTCTGGGCATGGCGCATGCGATTCGCATGGAGGAGAAACAGAACGGCATCCGAACTTGTGTCGTCTGCCCCGGCCTTGTCGATACGGAGCTTCTGGAGAAAAGACCGGTAAAGCCGTCGGCAGAGGTACTGGCCCAGGCTTTGCAGCCGGAGGACGTTGCGGAAACTATTTTGTATATCGCTAAATTAGCACCGCGTGCCGCCATACCGGAACTACACATGATGCCGTCGGTGCAGTAACTCCGCACGGTCAAAAACGGATGAGGGAATGTCAGTCGTCTCATCCGTACCAGGTTCGGGAACGGTCGGTTCTTTCGCACACAGCGTCAGCTGTGGGTCGCATAACCCATGCCCGCCAGCACGCCGCGCATATAGGCGAAGCTGCTGATTACACCGGGCATCGGATCATCGCCGTGCACTTCATATTCCAGGTCCAGGAAACCGTTGTATTTCATCGCTATCAGGGTCGCGAAGATTTGCCGGACCGGCATTTTGCCGTCGCCGACGGCGACCTGGCTTTCCTTCGATTGAAAATCGGTAAGGTCTTTCATGTGCAGGTTGAACAGTCGCGGACCGACTTGCTTGATCGCGTCCACGACATCGATGCCAGTCCGCGCTGTATGCCCCACATCGATACAGCAGCCCATACGCGGATCCATGGATTCGACCGCCTTGAGAACATCGATCGGTGAATGCCACAATTTATCTTCGGGGCCGTGATTGTGGATCGCGAAGCGAATGTCGTACTCCTTGACGAATCTTTCGATGCGGGGCAGAGTCGCCAGCGTCGGGTCTCCTGCAACAATCACGGAGATACCCGCTCGCTTGCAGTACTCGAACTTACTGCGGATGTCTTCGTCCTCATCCTTAGGGAAGTAAATGGCGCCGGCGGCATGGAGCTGAATGCCCGCTGCGTGGTAGTCGTCGAGAGCCTTGGCCTCTTCTGCCGGGTCCATCGGCAAATGATCTTTGACGTCCTTCGCGTTGAGCGCGAGCACGTTGAGCTGTTTCATGAAGCCAATCAGGTGCGCGCGATCGAAATTGCGGAAGGTATAGCTGGCGAGGCCCAACTGGAGCGGGAGCGGCTGGTCATCGGGCGCCGGCTCTGCGGATGCTGGCAGTGCGTTCGAGGTGGCATAGGCTGCGGCAGCCAGCGCTCCAGCGCGGACGAAATTGCGACGAGAGAAAATGTTTTTCATCACAGGTGCGGCGCCCAGCCTTTTTCGTATTCGCGGCCCCACATCTTCATGGCCTGTGGGTCGTTTTGTATTTTTCCGTCTTTGGTGTCGATCTGTAATTCACGATTTACTTCCCAGGCAATGTTGGAAAGCTGAAGAGTGGTTACGGAGACGTTGCCGCTGGAAATGGGTTGGTTCAGTTTTTCACCATTGCAGATGGCAGCGATAAAGTTTCGGAAATGGGCGTCGGTCATCGAGTCTGCACCTCGCAGATCCGAGGACGAAGTCATCTTTCCGGTGGTCACTTCGCTGGTCTTCTTGCCGCCGAGGTCGTAAATTTCGTAGCCGTCCCGATCGACGATGACTGAGCCGGTGGTCCCCATGATCACTGCGCCGCGGTCGCGATTGTAAAACTTCATTCCCTGGCAACTCTTACCTTCCCACGAGATCATCTTGTCGCCGTAGTCGAAGCTGGTGACCAGGGTGTCATAGAACTGCCAATCGTCTTTGAACTGGTATCTGCCTCCGGTGGAGGTAACACTCCGCGGATAGTCGACATCGAGGGCCCAGCGGCACACATCGACCTCGTGGGTTCCATTGTTGAGCGCTTCGCCGGTGCCATAGGTTCGGAACCAGTGCCAATTGTATGGCTGCACGTTGTCGGTGTATGGCCTACGCGGCGCCGGCCCTTGCCACAATTCCCAATCCAACTGGGCAGGCAAGGGAGCGGGCTTGCCGGTACCAATCGATTTGCGCGTATTCGAGTACCAGGCTTTGGCGTAGTAGGCCCGGCCAATGAGACCGCCATGAATCTTTTCGACGATCTCGATACTGTGGGGCGATGAGCGCTGTTGGGTACCCATTTGCACCACTTTGCCGTACTTCTTTTGCGCCTCAACCAGCAAGGCTCCTTCGGCAGGGTTGTGGCTGCAGGGCTTTTCTACGTAGACATGCTTACCCGCCTGGAGGCCGGCGATGGCCATGGGAGTGTGCCAGTGGTCGGGGCTCGCAATGCTGATTGCGTCGACGTCTTTCTTTTCCAGAATTTTGCGAAAGTCCTTCTCCGTCGCCGGCGCGGAGCCCATCGCCTGCGTGGCGGTGGCGGCGAATTTTTCGAGGAAGGTGCTGTCTACGTCGCACACGTGCGAGATCGAGGCACTCTGCTTGTTCGCTTGCAGCGCCGACAAGTGGGCATAGCCTCGGCTGTTGAGCCCGATCACAGCGAAATTCAGCCGGTTGTTGGAGCCGAGAATCTGGCCATAGCTCCGGGCATTGGCTCGAATCGCCAGGCCCGCAGCGCCCACCGCTAGTACATCGATAAACTCACGACGATTGACCATTGCTTAGCCTCGTAACAGGTGGAGCCGATTGGATGCCCAAGTTTTCTGGAATCGGCGTCAGCAACACTATACCCGCGCGCAGACGCTGGCCCCAATCCGCCTCTAGCAGAGACGTTCGTAGGGCAGTTCTGGCCGCATCCCGGTTTTCCATTTCCAGGCTCCAGTACGTTTTCCTGTGCCGGGAAGGCGTTTCTTTCGTGCAGCTTAAAGGGAGGGTTCCCGGTGAGGGCCAGGTGCGGGGAGCGGTTCGATGCAAATAGGAATCCGCGTTGACAGGCGTTAGCGGAGGAGACTAGCGTTATTGGTCCGACCTCTTAACGTGGCCGCCGGCGGTAGACTGCGTGATTGACACATGACTCCGTGCTGCCTGGCCCCTATATTGATCCCGCGTAAGCCGATGGGCTTGGGGTGGACAGCCGTCCTAGCCATTGCCTTGCTGGCAGTAGCGGGCTGCCGAAGCACGCATTCCGATCAGGCCTCCTCCCGGGGCCAACAGCATCTGGACTTTAACCAGGATGTGCAGCCGATACTGGCCAGCAACTGCTTCAGTTGCCATGGGCCCGATCCGGAAATGCGCAAGGCGAACCTGCGGCTCGACCTGGAAGAATCGGCCTTCCAGAAGCGTCCGGGAAAGCCGGATGCGATCGTGCCGGGCTATCCCGAAAAGAGCGAACTGATCCGGCGGATTGAGTCCAAAGACCCGCACTACCTGATGCCGCAGTCGGCACAAAACGAAGCCAAGCCGATGAAGCCGCAGGAAATTGCCATTCTCAAGCAATGGGTGGCGGAAGGTGCGCACTACCGGCCCCACTGGGCCTTTGAAAAGCCGGTACGCGCGGCGGTGCCGCAAGCTCCGGCGGCGGGCTGGGCAAAGACACCCATCGATGCATTTATTCTTGCGCGGCTGAGCAAGGAGGGCCTGCACCCTTCTCCAGAGGCTGACAAACATACCTTGATCCGTCGTGTCACGCTCGATTTGACCGGACTGCTGCCTACTCCTGAAGAAGTGGACGCGTTTGTCCAGGACCGGTCGCCGCAGGCTTATGAGCATCTTGTGGATCGGCTTCTCGCCAGCCCGGCATTCGGCGAACAGCGCGCACGCTACTGGCTTGACTATGCGCGCTATGCGGATACCTATGGAATCCATTACGACAACAGCCGTTACATTTGGGGATATCGTGATTACCTGATCAAGGCTTTCAATGCCAACAAGCCATTCGATCAGTTTGCCAAGGAACAAATCGCGGGAGATCTGCTACCGCCGACGAACATCGATCAGATTGTCGCCAGCGGGTATGTCCGCTCGGGAGTGAGCAGCAACGAAGGAGGAGCGATTCCTGAAGAGCTGCGCTTCAACATCGCGAGGGAGCGAGCAGAAGCCTTTGGGGCAACGTTCATGGGCCTGACCGTGGGCTGCGCGGTTTGCCATGACCACAAGTACGATCCAACGACGCAAAAAGATTTCTACCAGCTGACCGCCTTCTTCAACAATATCGACGAGGAGCCATTCAACGGAGATAAGCCGGATTGGGCTCCAGTGGTGCGGCTTCCCAAGCCGCAGAATATGGAAGCGTACAACGGGATTCTGGCGCAGCGAGCGGACCTTCAGCGAAAGCTGAATGCGTTGCGCGAGCAGGAGCGCGTGTTGCTGCAGCAGTGGGTGGATTCGAAGCAGCATCCGGCGCAGCCAGTTGCGACCAATACGATGCAGGTTCGCCTGCGGCTGGACGAAGGCGGCGGCGAGGTGTTGAAGAACAGTGCGCCCGAGGCCACGCAGAAGACTTATCCAATCGGAAAGTTCAAGCCGCAATGGGGAGAGACGACCTGGCAATGGCCGGACTTCCGTCTGGACACCAGCACACGCGTCGAGTTGGGGCAGGCCGGGGACTTTGAATGGAACCAGCCCTTCTCGAGCGGTGGCTGGTTCATGTTGCGTTCGGCTCCAAATTTCACCTCGTCGGCAGTGTCGGGTGCGCTGGTGTCCAAGATGGATGCGAACCAGCATGATCGAGGCTGGGACCTGGCGGCGGAGAACGGCATCATCAGCGTCGAACTCGCGTACGAGGCGCCGAAGGAGCAACCCGCACCGGATAAACCCAAGAAAGGAGCAACGAAAAAGCCAGAGCCGAAAAAACCAGAGCCGAAAAAGCCGGCAGCGAAGGTCGAAGCGCACAAGGTGGTGACACCGAAGGACCTGACGCCGATGCGGGCCATCCGGGTCGCGACGGTCACATCCTTGCCGACGAACGGGCACTGGGATCACCTCTTCTTTACGTATGACGGATCGGGGAAGGCCGCTGGGGTCAAGATTTACGTGAACGGCGCACTGGTTCCAACGAAAGTCATTGCGGACAAACTTGGCCATGACACCATGCGCACGACAGCGCCGCTGCAACTGGGGCGGAAGTTTCCCGATGATCAACCGGCCCGCGACACGCGCTACCAGGATTTCCGTGTGTACGGGCGCGCATTGACCGCCGAGGAAGCGCAGCGGCTTCCTTTTGAAGACTACGTTGCCGAAATTACCCGCAAGCCGACAAGCCAGTGGGACGCGGATCAATGGCACGCTGCGAGCGAGTTTTATTTTGCCAACGTGGATGAGTCCTCCAAGGCGATCCACAGCCAGGTGCAGAAAATGGATGCCGAGCTGGACAAACTTTCCGCAGGTGGCGATGTTTCGCTGGTGGCGTCGGAACGGCCATCGTTGGCCTATGCGGATGTTCTGACGCGCGGAATCTACACCGCGCGCAAGGAGAGGGTGGAGGCGAACACACCGCATTTTCTTCCGCCGTTGGCCGCCGGAGAGGTGCACAATCGCCTGGCGCTCGCGAACTGGACGGTCAGTCCGGAAAACCCTCTGACGGCACGGGTCACGATCAATCGGATGTGGAATGAGTTGTTCGGCGCCGGCCTGGTGGAGACGACTGAGGACTTCGGAATCATGGGCCAGCGTCCTTCTCATCCCGAGTTGCTCGATTGGCTGGCAGTGGAATTCCGCGAGAGCGGTTGGGACATGAAGCATATGTACAAGCTCATGGTGATGTCTGCTACCTACCGCCAGAGCTCCCGATCCACCCCCGAACAGCTCACGCGCGATCCGAAGAATCTTCTACTTGCGCATGGCCCGCGGTTCCGCATGGATGCTGAGATGCTCCGTGACATCGCGCTAGAGACGAGCGGTTTATTGGTGAACAAGGTTGGCGGTCCGAGCGTGAAGACGTACCAGCCGGACAATGTGTGGGAATCTGTCGGGTACCCCACGAGCGACACCACGCACTACAAACAGGATCACGGCGACGCGCTTTACCGGCGCAGTATGTACACCTATTGGAAGCGGATGGCGATGCCGCCGGATATGGACGCCTTTGATGCGCCCACGCGGGACACGGCTTGTACCCGGCGCCAGCGTACCGATACACCCCTGCAGGCATTGGTAACCATGAATGATCCTCAATGGGTGGAAGCGTCGCGTGCTCTTGCCCAACGGGTGGTCGAGCAGGGCGGAAAGCAGCCGGCGGAGAGGATCAAGTATCTTAGCGACCTGGTGCTTTCTCATGATCCGTCGCCGCAGTTGGAAACGGTGTTGCAGCAATCGCTGGACGAAATGCAAAAGCACTACGCGGCCGATCCCGCTGGAGCGCATGATTTGGTTGCAGTAGGGGAGAAGCCGCGCGATCCTGCCATTCCCGCGCCCGAACTTGCAGCGTGGACGATGGTGGTGAGCGAAGTACTGAATCTGGATGAGACGTTGAACAAATAGGATTCGAGGAGAACCGACTTGAAGCAACATCCGCTTTGTACCGACCCTGACCACGGTCCAACCGTCATGGACCTTCCCATTGCGGAAGGCATGAAAGCGGAATGGGCCGAGCTGGAGACCCGCCGGCACTTTTTGGGTAGAGCGGGCAAGGTGCTCGGTTGGGCCGCGCTGGCGAGCCTGGCGGGGGATAAGGTGCTCACCGGCGACGCGGGGGCGGCGAATGTAAGTGTTCCGCCTGCACCACAAAGCCTTCGACTGCCTAATTTTGCGCCTAAGGCAAAGCGAGCGATCTACCTGTTTATGTCGGGTGGGCCACCGCAGATGGACCTGCTGGATTACAAACCGAACCTTGCCCAGCTTTACGACAAAGACATCCCTGACTCAGTACGTGGAGCGCAGGCACTCACTGGGATGACCGCGGGGCAGGCGCGTTTCCCGATCGCGCCGTCGCACTGGGCATTCAAGCAGTACGGCCAGTCAGGTGCCTGGGTGAGCGACCTGATGCCGTATACCGGGCGCATGGTCGATGACCTGACTATCATCAAATCAACCAACACCGACGCGATCAATCACGAGCCGGCCATTATGTTGCTGAACACCGGCAACATGAATGCCGGCAAGCCGTGTCTCGGATCCTGGCTATCCTATGGCCTGGGGAGCATGAACGATAACCTGCCGACCTTCATGGTGCTGCTCAGCAAGCTGAACCCGAAGGAAAATAATCAGCCGGTGTCTTCGCGCTTGTGGAGCAGTGGTTATCTTTCCTCTGAGTATTCGGGAGTCGGGTTGCGTTCGGCGGGCGATCCCGTTCTGTATCTGAGCGACCCCAGGGGAGTCGATCGCGATGTGCGGCGCAAGATGCTCGATGCAGTCAACGAGATCAACCGCCAGACCTACCAGGAATTGGGTGATCCGGAGACGAATTCTCGTATCTCGCAGTACGAAATGGCGTATCGCATGCAAGCGTCCGTGCCGGAGTTGACCGACATGAGCCGAGAGCCGCAGTCCACGTGGGACCTTTACGGTCCGGACGCCAAAGAGCCGGGGACGTTTGCCTACAATTGCCTCATGGCGCGTCGCATGGCCGAGCGCGGGGTGCGCTTTACCCAGGTATACAAGCGGGGGTGGGATGTACACGCGGACGTGATGGGTATGTTGCCTATCCTCTGCCAGGAAACAGACAGGCCGGCCTATGCATTGATTACCGATCTCAAGCAGCGCGGCTTGCTCGACGATACCCTGGTTATCTGGGGAGGCGAATTTGGGCGAACGGTTTATAGCCAGGGAGGCTTGTCAGCGGACAACTACGGCCGTGATCACCATCCTCGCTGCTTTACTACCTGGATGGCGGGCGGAGGTGTGAGGCCGGGCATAACCTACGGTGAGACCGACGAATACAGCTACAACGTGGTGAAAGACCCGGTGCCAGTCAGGGACTTCAATGCGACCCTGCTGCATTGCCTGGGAATAGACCACAACAAGCTTACGTATAAATTTCAGGGATTGGAACAGAAGTTGACCGGCACCACCCCCGCCAGCGTGGTGAACGGTCTGCTCGCATAATGATTCCAGGCAAAGGCCTTGGCATTGGGACCTAGCAGAGCTCTTTCGAATGGCCGTCGGATGAGGCTGGTCTGGATGGCGTCGTTGCTGGCGACGGTGGTGTTGCTGCTACTGCCTTCGGTATTCAGGCTGGATGGGAACACGCATGCCGATTGGCAGCAGTTCCTGGGACGATTCCATCCGCTGGTGGTGCATCTCCCCATCGGTTTGATCCTGCTTCTTCCTCTGTTGGAGATCGCAGGAAGATTTCGCCCCGCACTGCTGGAAGCGGCGATGTTCGTCCTGTCGTTGAGTGTCTTTAGCTGTGTGCTGGCACTGACACTGGGGTACCTGCTCGCCTACGGCAGTGGGGAGGCGGGCGCGAGCGTGACACGTCACATGTGGGGCGGCATCGCTCTGACCATCGGTGTTGGCGGCTGTGCGCTGGTCCGGGGCGCTTCCGGCGGGCTGCGCGGGTTTTATCCGTGGTTGCTGGGCTCGGTGCTGGTTCTTTTGGCATGGACGGCGCACCAGGGCGGTTCGTTGACCCATGGTGATCGCTACCTGACCGAGTATCTTCCTCAACCCCTGAAGCACTTGACGGGTATGGGAACGGTGCAGGCGAAGACGTTTGCCTTTCCCGACTCGTTTTATGCCAAGCATCTCTACCCGGTATTCGATGCCAATTGCATCAGCTGCCACGGGGAGCGAAAGGTCAAAGGACATCTTCGCCTGGACTCCTTCGACCGGTTGATGAGGGGCGGAGAGGATGGTGCTGTTGTGATCCCCGGACACCCGGAGAGAAGTACCTTGTTCAAGCGCATCACGCTGCCGGCGGATGATAAGAAGTTCATGCCCTCGGAAGGAAAGCCGGCTCTGAAGCCGGAGGAGATCGCATGGATCAAAGCCTGGATTAAGCAGGGAGCGTCGCCGGAACTAAAGACTCTGGCGGGAATCTCGCTGCCCCATGAAGACGAGCCGCTGCCGCAGGTGGCGGACTACAGCGGAAAAATGGCTGTGATCGAGCAGGCAGCGAAGGCCGCAGGGGTTACACTTGTGCCGGTGTCAAGGAACCTGGGAGATGGTCTCGTTTTGAATACCGTCGATGCGGGAGCGAAGTTTGGCGATGCCCAACTGGTGAGCCTGGAACCCTTTGCGCCCTATATTGTTGAGGCGGAGCTGGGACGGACGTCGGTGACCGACGCGAGCCTGGGTACGCTGGCGAAGTTCCCTCATCTGCGCGCGATCCACCTGGAAGGAACAGCCATTACCGGAAACGGTTTGGCGCAACTGGCCCAACTGCAACAGCTAAGGTATCTAAACCTGAGTGGAACCCAGGTGACGGCGGCGGCGGTGGCCCCGCTCACCTCGTTCAAAGGGCATCTTTATCTCTACAACACGCCGGCGCGGCCGATACCGGCGGCGCCCGATGGACAGTCGACAGCGAGGAAAGAACCATGAAGCGTCGTGAATTTTGTGCGATCACTGGAGTCGCCGCGGTGGGGAGCCTGCTGCGCCCGGCTGCACATGCAGATGCCAGGTCAGAGGAGCCCACTTTGGATTCATTACAACTGCAGACCGGAAATGGGGAATGGACCTATCGTGTCGTTTCGAACTGGGGACAATTGCCGCCAGGAGAAACATTCGGCGGAACCCACGGCGGCATCGCAACCGACAAAGCCGGACTTCTCTATGTGAGCACACAGAGCAAGACCGGCGTGCTGGTGTATGACCGCGCGGGCAAGCTACTGAAAACGATTGCCAACGACTATCCAGAAGTCCACTCCCTGACTTACGCCAACGAGAATAATGAAGAGTATTTTTACGCCACGGTACAGAAAGGAACGGCGAAGGAGAACTGGCTGTTCCTCAAGATGAAGACGGATGGAACGGTCGTGCAAAAAATCACTGCTCCGGGCGAGGCAGGCTTCCATGCACCGAACGAGTGGCGCCTGACCGCGGCTGTGCCGGGACCGGACGGGTCAATCTACATCGCCAATGGATACGGAGATTCACGCATCTTTAAATTCGATAAGGCCGGGAATTACCAGGCAGCCTACTCAGGGAAGGGAACAGCGGATGGCATGTGCAACTGCAGTCATGGTCTGGCCGTGGACATGCGTTACGATCAGCCGCTGCTGCTGGTATGTGACCGGGAAAACCGGCGGCTAAGCCATTACGACTTCGACGGCAAGTTCGTTCGTAACGTGACGCTGCACCTGCGCCGGCCGTGCCAGGTGAGTTTCTGGGGCGACTACGCCGTGATCTCAGAACTGGAAGGACGCGTCACCATTCTTGACAAAGACAATACGCCGGTGGCCTTTCTGGGCGACAACCCGCACAAGGATCAGTGGGCAAACTACAAATTGCAACCGGGCGATATTGCACCGGTAAACTTTAGCGCTGCCCATGGGTGCCACATCGATAAGGACGGTAACATCTACGTTTCGGATTGGAATCAAGCGGGTCGCGTATCCAAGCTTGTGCGGGTACAAGCATGATTGCGAAAAGCGCTTCGAGCCGCAGACCGCTTGCCTTTCAGAAGTGAAACTAGTTTTAGTTGTTCTGCGAGCCGTAAAGCAGAAAGCGGGTCCAATAGGTTCCATTATTCCAGTTTATGCGGTTGCCATTTGGAGTGACCGTACCTCCAATGGTGGTTCCGCCCCAATTGGTGGTGAGTTGCCGTTTGCCGGTGATCTGGCCGTTGGCATTGTCACCTTGTTGGTTGCTTAATTGCAGATCGTTGCCGCGCTGGTGAATCGAGCAGGATTGGGAGCGATTTCCCTGGGCATACCACGTTCCGTTCAGGTTGAGCCTTCGCCGTCCTCCGCCACCACCCCCACCTCCTGAGTTGCATCTTGCCCAGAACGTACCATTCGACCAGTTGATCTGGTTGCCGTCTGGGCTGAGCGTGCCATTTACAAATTGCCAGCCCGGCGCGACGATGCCGGTTTGCCCCTGGAGTTGCCCGGTGGAGGTATCGCCGTTCTCATTGGTCAGGGTGAGGAAGGCTCCGTTATTGCTAATCGAGGCGTGTTTTGTGGGATCTCCCTGAGCGCACCACGCCCCGGTAAATGCAGACGATTGCTGTTGGTTCGGGAACTGAGCGAGGGCATTCTTTGTGCCCAGGGTAAGACCCAAGGCGCAAGCCAACGCACACAAGAGCGTGATGACCGGGGCGAGGGTCGCGTCTTTTGTTGGGATCACGGGTCTTCTCCTTTGGGGACCGGTGCTTAAGATTCAGGAAGAAATCCAATTTACACGTTTGTGGTCGCAGCAGCTTAGAAATCAAGAGGCTCGCAGCATGACGTTCATAAGACGATGCCCAACTTGCGCGATCTGCCCTTGTTTTGGTGCAGTTACAGCGCCATTGCAAAGCTGTCTAAGCGGTATGGTCCTGTTCGGCATCCAACGAACGATGCTGAAACACAGAATGAGGCTCGCCTCAACACGGCAGTAACGTTACCATAGTTGCAGGGGCTTTGCGCCGGTTCAGGCCATGCCCGGAGAAAGGACGGTGCGGGATGACTCTCAAGCCAACGGACATGCTGGAGATTCAATCAGCCATCGACAAGTACGAGAGAAGGTTCCCACGCCGGCCGGCGCCCTCGGCCGAGGTAGCGCTGGCGTGGCTCTTGGGCAAACGACCTGCGGTAACGAAGCGTGCCCCGCCTGCGAGCAGTGACGACCGTGCACAGGAGGTCGCAGGAAATCCGCGGTCGGAATTTGTACAGCAAGAGTGTGGCCGATTGATGTGGGCGTGGGAGCAATTTCGACTGCAGTGGCACATGGTGCGCCTGCCCCGGTTCGACCTTGCGCTGTCAGAGGATTCGGGACCCTGGGTTAAGGGAGTCGTGCGCGTGGGTTGGTGGGGGATGGTCGCATTGATAACCGCTTCGGTCTTTTTCTTTGGAGCCGTAATCGGCGGACTAAAATGAGCCGGTTCTTCTGGCGAGCAGGCTGCGCAGTTGCCCTCGCCGGAACGTTGCTGAGCGTTCTCTATGCTCAGCGCCCCTTCCGTGAATACCCTTCGGTGGAGTATGGCGAATCGATGCCATTGCCGAGAGACTGGCATCGGCAGGGGGAGTGGGCTTTCGCCCGGTTGATGTACCCTCCTGGCCCCCTGGACGGCTATCGTGGCCGGTTTGATGGTGACTGGCGGCAGGGCCTCTCTCTCTGGACTCAGGACTATCCGCGCGCTGACCGTTCTTTCGCCCAAGCGGTGAAGCGTTTGACCCGCGTCGATGCTCGATCGGTGGAACAGTCGGTCAATCTGGACGATGGCGACGAGGTTTACAACTGGCCCTGGCTTTACGCTGTGCAGGTGGGAGAGTGGGGCCTGACCGAGGCCCAGGGCAGGAAGCTTCGCGACTATCTGCTCCGCGGAGGCTTTTTCATGGCTGATGATTTTCACGGATCTGAGGAGCAGGCCTACTTCGAGCACACCATGAGGATGGTGTTTCCGGATCGCGCTATCGTGGATATTCCCAACAACGATCCGATCTTCCATACGGTTTTCGACCTGGACGATCGTTATCGGATTCCGGGTATGGAGCACCTGGACACGGGATACAAGAAAGATGGACGTGTGGCCCGGTGGGAGGGCATTTACGACGATAAAGGTCGTGTGATGGTGGCCATCTCTCTCAACTCAGATATTGGCGACTCATGGGAATGGTCTGACACTCCACAGTATCCTCTGAAGTTTTCTGACCTGGGTATACGCCTGGGCGTCAATTACGTCGTCTACGCGATGACGCACTAGAACCTGTCACCAGCGAAATCGAACAGGACCGGTCATGAGTTACGGTTGGTTGTTCCCGCGGACTGTTACCAACACATCCTTCTGTCGAAGGAGTTCGTTGGGTAGCTCCGATTTTAAGAGGCTGCGGAAAAACTCCGCGGGATCAAGGGATCGAGCCGATGGAAAGACAAATCTCGAAGGAAGGGCACGGCTTTAGCCGTGCCGTAAACACCGATGCGCGACGCGGCTTTTAGCCGCTGAGGTACGGCTTTTCCTCAACCAGCACCCCTGCTTTGTATCAGGAACCCGCGCCGGTTTTGTATCAGGGCACGATT
>Ga0182015_10001456_pt1 | contig 31182 bp, 26 predicted proteins | sample 712P3MmetaG_FD_120478 | JGI IMG/M metagenome (GOLD analysis project Ga0182015, IMG submission 120478) | Permafrost microbial communities from Stordalen Mire, Sweden - 712P3M metaG | ecosystem: Environmental > Terrestrial > Soil > Wetlands > Permafrost | place: Sweden: Stordalen | collected... | reverse complement strand
CTTCAATCGCTCCACAGCCATCCGGCGGAATTCTTTCGGGTATCTACCCACTCGTCTCTTTGCCACTTGCAGTTCCTTCCCTGCAAAGTGTGCCTTATCCGAGTGTCTCAAGTTAAGGGTTCAGTCCACTTAAGTGCCGAAAACAGCGCCATCGAAGCTTCCGACCGATATCCCGGCCTGAGTGGTGCTCCGCGCGTGAGATTAAATCCGGGATCGAGAATCATTAAAGGGCTCCTGGTTCTTATGCGTTTTATTGGCAGGCTTCGCAGCTCTCTGGATTTTCCAGCGAGCAAGCCGCTGCATCCGTCGCGATACTGGCAGATTGATGGACAGGTGCCCTTTGAGATCTTGGTTGCTGGTCGCGAACGCAGGTAGTAGGTCGTCTTTAGGCCCTGCTTCCAGGCGTGGAAGTACATGGAAGACAGTTTGTCGATCGACGGGCTTTCGACGAACAGATTCAGTGATTGGCTCTGGTCGATGTATGGTGCGCGGTCCGCGGCCATATCGATCAGCGATCACATCGGAATTTCCCGTACGATACGGTAGATCGCATGGATCTCGGCCGGAATCTCGGTGATGCCCTGAATTGACCCCTCGGCTAGCTTGATCTTGTTACGGACTTCTTCGGTCCACAACCTCAGGCCTTTGAGGTCCCAAATCAGATATCGATTCACTTGCAAGAATTCGCCCGAGAGTGTCTCTCGTTTGAACAGATTAGAAACCTGTGGTTCGATGCATTCGAACGCAGAAGCGATGGACGCGATGGTGGCTGTGGGCGCAACCGCAATCAGCACAATTCTGGCGAACCTGCCAGGGACCGGATCAGTTTGCTGACGCTATGCGCGACGCCGAATGACTCCGCAACCCCGGACGTGTCGAGCAGTCCGAGTCCGCAGGTCGCTGTGATCATGGCCCGCTGGGCAAATTTCTGTGGATCACCCGCCAGGGACGCGGCTTTCAGCCAGCGCAGGAAGATCCTCGCCGAATCAACGGCGTTCACTCCGGGACGTGTGGGGACGATTCCATAAGCAACGGTTCCTCCCTGTTGCATGAAGTCCAGCGCATGCCAATCAGCAAAGAACAAGTCGAGTCCTTCATGGGCATCGAACGAGATGATGTCCGGCTGCACGCGGCACATGCGCTGGAAGGGACGCGCTGCGCAGCAATGCAGTCCGGCATAAGCTCCGCGAATGCGAGCGTCCTCCAGCGTGGCCGCCAATGCGTTGAGCCGCTGCTCCTCTGGGACAGCGTTCGCGACAGGGGCGTCCAGACACAAGGCTGGTTCATCCACAAACAGCAGCACAGGCAGCCCAGCTGATTTCAGGCGATCAATCTGCCAGCCGATGATCTGCGAGACATGAAATGCGATGGCTGCAAAAAGAGCTGAATCGGCCAGGAAGGGCCGGCCCTTGTGGAACAGATACGCTGCCAGCGTGATTGGGCCCTCGATCTGCCCCTTGACGGCGAGTGCAGAGCTGAAGAGGCCCGATGACAACGCTTTTTCGAACGCGCCGAAGCCCGCCGCGTTTGCCGGTGTCAACTCTCCACTACTTCGGTGAAGCATCTCGACCACCGAATCGAGCTGGCCTTCTTTTACCTGATAACCATAGCCTTCATTACGAGGGTCAATTAAATTTTCCACAATACCAAGGCCTTGGCCGACGATGCTCTCCCGTTCTGAGAGTTGAGGCAATTGAGGCCAAAAAAGGAACTTCCGGCGACAATTCGGCAACCGACCGAATTGCCGATGTAGTCGAGGTGAGAGGCAGGCTGCCGATGCCTGTGACCGCGGCCGCCGCGACGAAGGGCGTTCGGCTGGTGTGAGATCTAATAGCTGTGGATTGCACTCTTTTCAATTCTCCGCGGAAAGCCTTGTCGTCAAGGTCTTAGGATGAAGGTCTTCTCTGCCAGCCCTTTCGGGCCCAAGACAACTTTAACGCTATCACGATTACTTCAGTGATCACACGCCGCAGGGCTTGACAACCTTTGGCTATCGCGCCGATCGCTATAATTAAAGAAGGCGTACTTTGCGGAAATGGTCGCAAAGTTAGAGCTGAATAGAAAGCGCCGAAGTCCAATCAGGAAAGACATGACAAGAGCCGGCTCACATCCTCTCGAAAAGATTCTCGACAGGCGAATTGCCATCATCGACGGAGCGATGGGCACGACCATCCGCACCTACGGCATGACGGAAGCGGATATCCGGGGAGAGCGATTCAAGGACGCGACGAAGAGCCTGCTGAACAACGGAGACCTGTTCTCGCTGACCAAGCCGGAAATGATCGGCGACATCCATCGCCGGTTTCTGGAAGCTGGAGCGGACATCATCGAGACAAACACCTTCGGGGCCACGAGCATCACCCAGAGCGAATTCTTTGTCGAGGATCCGCGGGAGCGCGGCGGCCGCAAGGATCCCGCGTTCTATCAAAAGATCGTCGACGATCCGTTTCTCGGCAGCCTAGCTTGGGATATCAATGAGCAATCGGCACGGCAGTGCCGAGAATGGGCCGATCGTGTCGGAACCGCAACCTCGCGTCAACGGTTCGTGGCGGGAGCGATTGGGCCGCTGACGGTGTCTCTATCAAACTCGCCCGATGCCGATGATCCGGGCTTTCGGGTGGTCACATTCGATCAGGTCAAAGCCTCCTACACGCAGCAGGTGCGCGCTCTCATCGCCGGTGGCGCGGACCTGCTCCTGGTCGAGACAATCTTTGACTCGCTGAACGCCAAGGCCGCACTCGTCGCCATCCGCGAGGTGTTCGACCAAGACGGCAAGGAGTTGCCGGTGATGATCTCGGCGGCGGTAGGGCGTGGCGGCGAGACGATGATATCGGCGCAGACGACGGAGGCGTTCTGGAACGCGGTGCGGCACGTGAAACCGTTGTCGGTAGGCCTCAACTGCTCTCTCGGTCCCGACCTGATGTATCCGTTTCTGGAGGAGCTCTCGGAAAAGGCGGACGTGGCAATCTCGTGTTACCCCAATGCCGGCCTGCCGAATCCGCTGTCGGAAACCGGCTTCGATCTGGGGCCGCAGGACATGGCCCGTTATCTGGGCGACTTCGCACGCGGAGGGTTGATCAACATCGCCGGAGGCTGCTGTGGAAATACTCCCGAACACATCGCGGCTATCGCGAAAGCGCTCGAAGGCCAGCCTCCGCGAAAGTGGGGGACGCAGCCCGCCGAGCAACCCTTCGCCCGCCAGACCGAGATTGCGAGTCGGGCGTGAGCGTGTCCGACACCGAGAGCGCGGTCGAGCCCACGAAGGCGAAGCCACTCCGTCTCTCGGGATCGCAACCATTCACCCAACAGGCCGGCGTCTACATCATGATTGGTGAACGGACCAATGTGGCCGGTTCGCCGAAGTTTGCCAGGCTGATCAAGGAAGGTAAGTATGAGGAAGCAGTAAGCGTCGCCCGGCAACAGGTCGAGAACGGGGCGAACGTCCTCGACATCTGCATGGACGAGGGCATGATTGACGGCGTCACCGCGATGACACGCTTCCTGCAATTGCTGGGGAGTGAGCCAGAAGTCGCCAAGGTGCCCTTTATGGTGGACTCCTCAAAATGGGAGGTCATCGAGGCCGGGCTGAAGTGCATACAGGGCAAAGGCATCGTGAATTCGATCTCGCTGAAAGAAGGCGAAGAAAAGTTCCGCCAGAATGCCGCGAAAGTCCTGAAATATGGTGCGGCCGTAGTCGTGATGGCTTTTGACGAACAGGGCCAGGCAGCGACCTACGAGGACAAGATCCGCGTCTGCGAGCGAGCCTACCGCATACTGGTTGACCAGGTCGGGTTTCCGCCCGAAGACATCATCTTCGACCCCAATATCCTCACCGTTGCCACCGGCATGGAGGAGCACAACAACTACGCGGTTGACTACATCAACGCCACGCGTTGGATCAAGGTCAACCTGCTGCATGCGAAGGTGAGCGGCGGCGTCTCCAACATCTCGTTCAGTTTTCGGGGCAATAACAAGGTCCGCGAAGCCATTCATTCGGCGTTTCTCTATCACGCCATCGCGGCCGGCATGGATATGGGCATTGTTAACGCCGGCATGCTTGAGGTCTATGAAGAGATTGAGCCCGAGCTGAAGGTGCTCGTCGAGGACGTACTGCTAAACCGACGTCCCGATGCCACCGAGCGACTGGTGGATTACGGCGAAAAGCTCAAGGGCGTCGGCAAGGCGGTAAATGAGAAGAAGGCTGAAGAATGGCGCAACGGCACGGTTGAAGAACGACTTTCTCACGCGCTGGTCAAGGGGATAGACGCATACATCGAAATCGATGCCGAGGAGGCGCGCGTCAAACTTGGCCGCCCTCTATTAGTGATCGAAGGCCCGCTGATGGCCGGCATGAGTGTAGTGGGCGATCTGTTCGGGGCCGGCAAAATGTTCTTGCCCCAAGTGGTCAAATCTGCTCGCGTGATGAAAAAAGCCGTGGCGCACCTTACTCCCTACATGGAGGCCGAGAAAGTCGCGATGGCTGCCTCCGGGCAGGTGGTCAAGGCGCAGGGAAAAATCGTACTCGCGACGGTCAAAGGCGACGTTCACGATATTGGCAAGAACATCGTCGGGGTCGTCCTCGCCTGCAATAACTACGAGGTGATCGACATGGGTGTGATGGTCCCGTGCGAAAAGATTCTCGAACGCGCCAAGGCGGAAAAGGCGGACATGATCGGACTCAGCGGGCTGATCACTCCGTCTCTCGACGAGATGGTACATGTGGCCCGTGAGCTGGAACGTCAGGGCTTCAAGTTGCCGCTGCTCATTGGTGGGGCGACCACGAGCCGGGCGCATACGGCGGTTAAGATTGCGCCGCATTACAGCGAGCCAGTGGTCCACGTACTGGATGCCAGCCGGGCGGTGCCCGTCACCACCAGTCTTCTGAGCGACGAGGGCAAGCCAGCGTTCGTGGCGCAGCATCGCGCCGATTACGAAGCGCTCCGCAAGGCCCACTCCGCGCCGAAGTTAAGTGTCGTCTCGCTTGAGGCTGCTCGCGAAAGACGAACCCCGATCGAGTGGCGCGCAGAGGATCTGCCCGTGCCCGCTTTTACCGGTGTGCGCGTGCTAGACAACTTTCCTCTGGCGACGCTGCGCGAGTTCATTGACTGGAGCCCGTTCTTCCACACCTGGGGGTTGAAAGGTGTTTATCCCCGGATTCTTGAGCACGAGGGACAAGGTGCGCAGGCGCGTCAAATATTCACCGAAGGCAATGCTCTTCTGGATGTCATTGTTGAGAAGAAACTCATCACAGCGAGGGGAGTATATGGCTTGTTTCCCGCCAATGCTGTGGGCGACGATGTCGAACTGTACTCGGACGGCACACGCGGGACGGTGCTAGAGCGATTCCACTTCCTCCGCCAGCAATCAAACAAAGAAGGCAGCGAGCCGTGCCGGTCTCTCGCAGACTTCATCGCGCCGGGGGAAATGGGATTGCCCGATCATATCGGTGCGTTCGCGGTAACAAGCGGGATCGGCTTGAAGGAGCTTTGCGACTCGTACAGAGCCAAGCACGACGACTACAACGCGATCATGGCGGAGGCCATCGCCGATCGCCTGGCTGAGGCTTTCGCCGAATGCCTGCACAAACGCGTGCGGGACGAATGGGGTTATGGTTGTGCCGAAGGTCTGAGCAACGCGGATCTCATCCAGGAGAAATATCGCGGCATCAGGCCGGCTGCGGGTTACCCGGCGTGCCCCGATCACACGGAGAAGGGTCCGCTTTGGCGTTTGCTCGATGTGCAGGCGAATACCGGAATGTTGATTACGGAGTCCTTTGCGATGTGGCCGGGATCAAGCGTAAGTGGGCTCTATTTCGCCCATCCAGAATCGCGATATTTCAGCCTCGGCAAAATCGACCGCGATCAGGTCGCCGACTACAGCAAACGCAAGGGAATGAGCGTAGCCGAAGTCGAGCGATGGCTCGGGCAAAACGTGAACTACGACCCTGCGGAATAACAACTGTATCCCTGCTCCAGCAGCCATCTGAACCTTGGCAATCCTGCCCCGCACCTTCCCCCGCGCTTCCCGCCTGGAAGACGCTCTCATTTTAGGCTCATTACCCAAGGTCGGCGCATTCATTTCCGATAGACGAATTTGGGTCCGATCCGGCTCCAATAAGCCGGCCAAAGAATTCCCTTGAGTTCCCTCGGAGGATTAAGAACGGGCTGTCAGCACCGTTCAGTTCCAATCAGTTACATCGGCCAGCGACTCTGTCACCGACCTTCTCTCCTTCGACAGTGACATAAGCTTCCCGAGTAAAGCGCATCCGCGGTCGACCTTGCCAAAAACCCGTCTGTTTCTCGGTATCTAAACCCTCCGTGCCGATATCTACGATGTATTCCTCATTGAACCGGAACGATATCGAATTCTATTTTGACTTCGTCTTTGACCTTAACGGTTCCGCCCGCGATGCGTATCGGATTTATACCGAAGTTGCTCTGCTTGAAAGATGCCGAACCGCGATAGTGCCGCCCCTCTAAAGAAACCACAACAACAACCAGCTGATTCTTCCCATGCAAGTTCAGATTCCCGTGTACCTCCCAATGAGCCTCCCCGGTTTTGGTTATTGCGGTAGAACGGTATGAAATCTCCGGAAAATGCGCGACATCGAGAACCGCATTCCCTTCCATCGTATGTTGGATTTCGGCACGTTTGTCGACCGAAATATCCGGATCCAGCACACGCATCTTGCGCGAGTCCACGCGCAGTTGAACACTTGGACTGGCGGAAGAATCGATCTTACCCTCATCAATTGGAGCTTGTATTTCGTGATCGTGTGCAAACGCGGAGAATGCACCGGATTTGAAGACCCGAACCTTCAAACTGGATTTGTTCACATCGATCGCTTGGGATTGGGCGTAGAGGTTGATTGGTCTGAGACAGACAACGATTGCCAGAATTCCCAACGCTAGCCTCGTAAGTCTCATTGCCCCCCGTTTCCGCGTTTCCATTCGTCTCCGATGGCCTATGGCACCCGGAACGACACATTGCTCAAGAGCGTGCCGCCGGGCGTTACCACCTTGACTTCGCCGGTGGTGGCGCCCGTGGGTACGGTAGTTGTGATTTCGGAACTCGAAACCACGGTGAACTTGGTCGCCGTGCCGTTAAAGGTGACGTTGGTTGCGCCGGTGAGATCGGTCCCCAGAATGCTAATGGCCGCCCCTACCACACCAGAGCCATGCAGAGGTTTCACTGCGGCGGGTATCCTTTGCGAACCACCGGTTGATCCGACCCTGGTACCGGAATGCAAGAATCCCGGAAATCGGCCAATCACCGGACCAGCCAGTGCAGTTGTGGCGGCGGTGCAGTTGAGCGATTTGGGCTATTCAGGAGACCGAAGGTCTCCGCTTTGAAAAGCTGTCGAAGGCGCGAATCCGAAAGGTTAACTCGTCTTGACAGTGTACGAATCGAAAGACGATCACCCAACGATTCCCGCATTAGGTCCATTACGGCCGCAACTCGAGAATCCATCTCATACCCCCCGCGCGCAACTAAGTTCCTTTCTGACCTACTGAATGGAGAGGTTTGCCTGTTGACTCATGGCCTGTTGCTATCGGTCGATGCATATGAGTTTTTCTCTGTTTTGCCCAAGATAACGAAGTAGGCAAGAAAGAGAACCGAACGAAAAGCCGTCCGAGCCTCAAGCTCAAAGATCACTGTGAAAATCGTTCGTGAAGCCTGACGGGTTGCACGATCATGTAGTGGAGAGCGATGCTCAAACCACCGGAGGTAAGCCATGACTAACATCTACGTCGGTAACTTAGATTTCGCTACTCACGAAGACCAGCTTCAGACATTATTCGCGGCGTACGGAGCAGTTAAAACAGTCACGGCCGTGACGGATCGCGACACAGGTCAACCGCGGGGATTTGCGTTCGTCGAGATGACGAATTCTGCGGAGGCACGAGATGCTATTCGTATTCTGAACGGTTCCGTCCACGGCGGGCGCGCCCTGATTGTCAATGAAGCTCGCCCTAAGCTCTATCGCATTGGCGAACACGAGTCACTTCCCAGTAGGGATCACCGGCGCCATCGTATCTAAATGGCTGGGGAGACGATGTTGTTGGCTGTTCCTGCGCAAGCATTCGGGAGAATTCGACATACTTTCAGACCGGCCCGCCAAGCGAAGCAGGGGGGAATTATGAACACAGGCGCCTCTAAATCTCTTGACAGTACAGGGTGGAGGGATTTGTACAAAGCTGCGCTCTTTGAGATTGATAAGACCAGACTCCCGGAGCGCATTGCGCAAGCAGAGGAAGCACTTGTGGCAAGGGCACGGGAGTTGTTTCACATAGCCGGAGACAACATCGAAGAGGAACAAGCTCTGGATGACACGATGTACGCCTTGCATGCTCTGCGGAACACATCTCAAACCAATCACTGTATACCGCATCGCAGTAAGGCTGCTTAGGTCAACTCGCAGATGCTGTGCCATCCCTTTCCTGGGCTCTCCCTGCGTGCGCGTTTCGCCGACGGCGTCATTCGTGCACGTTGTCGAGCAATAACCTGAGCTTGCCGGAGCGTGAAGGCTGGCGCAGTTTGCGCAGAGCGTTGGCTTCGATCTGGCGAATACGCTCGCGGGTGACGGCGAACGCCCGACCAACCTCCTCCAGCGTGTGCTCCGAACCGTCCTCCAGACCAAAGCGCATCTTCATGATCTTCTCCTCGCGTGGAGTCAGGGTGTGCAGCACCTGCCCGGTCTGCTCCTTCAGGTTCACGTTGATGGCAGCCTCGTCCGGCGCGAGCACAGCGCTGTCTTTGATGAAGTCGCCGAGACGAGAATCCCCCTCCTCACCAATTGGCGTCTCTAGCGAGATCGGTACCTGCATGATCTTGCGCACGGTGCGCAGCTTGGCTGCGGGAATGTCCATGCGTTTGGCAATCTCTGACGAGGTAGGTTCGCGGCCCAACTCCTGGACCAGTTGCCGCGAGACGCGAATCACCTTGTTGACGATCTCGACCATGTGCACTGGGAGTCGAATGGTGCGCGCCTGATCGGCAATGGCTCGGGTGACTGCCTGGCGAATCCACCACGTCGCATACGTGGAAAACTTGTAGCCCCGGCGATAGTCGAATTTGTCCACCGCCTTCATCAGGCCAACGTTTCCCTCCTGGATCAGATCGAGGAACTGCAGTCCGCGGTTGCCATACTTCTTGGCGATGGAAACCACCAGGCGCAGGTTGGCTTCAATAAGTTCGTGCTTGGCCTGCTCCGCGTCCATCTCGCCCTGGATGATTTTGCGCTGCGTGCGCCGCAGTTCCTGGAAGCTCACGGCGGCAGCGCTTTCCAGCCTTTCCAGGTCCGTGCGATGCCGTCGCTGCGTCTTGCGGTAGTCTTTCTTGAGTTTTTCGCTGTGCGTGCTCTCAATCTTCTTTTCCAGGTTGCTGACCTGGAGGTCGAGCGCGCGCATAATGTCCATGGTTTTATTCACCCGATCAATCAGGCGTTTGCGCTCGCAATTCGTAAGACCGAGGTTGCGGATGATGAGCGAAATCCGAACCATCTCGCGGCCCAGCTTGCTTCGGCAGCGACTGTATTGGTGTGCTTTCTTTTGTGACCGGATGGTCGGCAACCGTTCGGCCAGCTGGCCCGCTCGTTTGTAATGCTTTTGCAGCTGGTCGATGCGGCGCGTAAGGTCCTTGACGAGGTTCTGCAGAATCTCTTCTGTAACCTCTTCCTCATCGAAAACCACAATGTCCCTGATCGAGCGTACCCCCTGCTTCAAATCCTTGCTAATCGCGAGGACCTGGCGGATCACGATAGGCGAGCGTGAAAGCGCCTTCAACACTTGCAGCTGTCCGCACTCGATGCGCTTGGCAATGTCCACTTCCCCTTCCCGGTTGAGCAGAGGCACCGCACCCATCTCGCGCAGGTAGATGCGCACCGCATCGTCGGTCTTTTCAATGGTGCCTAGCGTCAGGTCGACCTGGACTTCATCGCCGGCCTCTCCTTCGTTTTCTAACCCTTTTTCGAGGGCTGAAGGCAGCTTCGGCTGATCCTCAAGCACGTTAATGCCCTGCGTGCCGATGGTGGCGAGGAGGTCATCCAGGGTCTCGGGAGAATTGACATCATAAGGAATCGGGTCATTCACCTCGCCGCAGGTGAGATAGCCCTTTTCCTTTCCTGAGTCAACGAGTTTCGCAATGTCGCCAAGAGCCAAGCCGAATCCTTTTCAGCGCTGTCCTGCATGGGCAAAGGGTGCTTTTGTTGATCTGCAGCGGCAACTGCGACTGAAAGCGCGGGAAATCCAAAACTGAAGCGATGCTAGCACGGGGTCCAGTAACTTCCAAACTGAGACACAGGGGGACGGTCGCCGGGCCTTGTCAGCAATACTATCGGCGCGCGAGCGGAGCAGCAATTCTTACTTTGGATCGCGGGGCTCTCTGTTCCAGTGCAGCCGCCAAGGTGACGATGCCGCCACGGATCTCACGCTCGTCGAAGGCTGCGAAGCCAAGCAGGAGACCCTCCACTTGCCCGCATTTCAGAGTGAAGCGATCAAGCCCTGGCGCCTCGATGCCATGGTTTGCGGCAACCGCCTCGGCTTGCCGCGACAGCATGCCATTTCGGAGGAGCCCCACCGTGTTCAGGCCCGCCGGGACCGGCGAAACGTCGAGCAGCCCTGCCAGATATCTCCGGGCCTGGTCATAAGCAGCCAATCGACTGGCATAGATGTCGCGCATCCGCCGAATGTGGCGCCCCGGATGGCCTTCCGTAATGAAGTCGCAGAGAATCGCTTGGTCGAAGCTCGGGGGATGGAGGTCGACGCCCAGCCGCAGTGCCAACAAAGGATCAAGCAGCGCGGGAGGTGAGACCAGATAGCCCATTCGCAATGACGGAAACAGAACCTTGTTGAAGCTTCCCAGAAAAATCACGGATCCCGCCTTGTCCAAACCCTGCAGTGCGGGCAATGGCCGACCAGCGAACCGGTATTCGCTGTCGTAGTCATCTTCAATTACGAAAGCTCCGCTCTCCCGAGCCCACTTCAGAACTGCTATCCGACGTTCAACGGGCATCGCCATGCCCAACGGAAACTGATGGGCCGGCGTCAAATAAGCCGCTCTTGCCGATTTGCATAACTTTTCTCCTTGCGATACCGAGAGCCCACCTTCGTCCAGCGGCACGGGAATAATCCTGGCGCCAGCCTGACGAAAGGCGGCGACCGCGCCGAAGTAGCCTGGGTCCTCCACCCAGACGGGGTCCCCGGGTTTGATCAGCAGACGAGCGATCAGGTCCAGCCCCTGCTGCACCCCGGACACCATCACCACGGAGTCGGCCGAACAATTGACCCCACGCGACGAACCTAGGTACGCGGCAATGGCTTCGCGTAATGGTGTATACCCTCGCGGGTCCCCCCCGGCCAGCAGCGAGGAAGAGGCCCGGCGCAATCTGCGGCCGGCAACACGCGCCCAAATGTCCACTGGAAACTCGCTCAGCGCGGGCTCGTAAGGTCGAAATGGATGCGCGGGCCGCGAAGTCGACAAACCTCGAATCGGTGCTGGCAGCTTCCTTATTCGCGGTTGTGGCGCCGGTTTCTTGGGCACATCTTGCGACAGCCGCTCGTTAATCCGGGTACCTGCCCCGACTCTTCCGATGAGATAGCCTTCAGCCTGCAACTGCTCAAACACAGTTACTACCGTTCCGCGTGAGATGCCGTATTGAGCCGCAAAGTCCCTGGTCGCTGGCAGGCGCGTTCCAGGTAGCAGGCGGCGCTCGAGAATGGCGCGTCGCAGTTCCTGGTAGAGCCAGAGGGTCAGGGTAGTATCGGGCGCCCTTTCATGGAGGGCGAGTTGCAGAGAGCTGACATCTTTGAGGCATCGATTTCGGACTTTGTCGATTGGTACAAAGATTTCGCGGAATATGGATCTATTCATCATACCAATACGGGGTCTAGTCTGGGTTCATGAAACATCGTCGCCAATTTCTCCAAGCTGGTTTGTCGAGCTTGGCGTTGATTATGCTGGATCGTTCTGAAGCGTCCGCTGCATCCGGCATAAAGGCCATTTACGAACGGGAACTCCCGCCAGTTAACCTCAATGGCTGGCAGGTAACCGTCCTTGAGTTAACCTTCCCACCCGGCACCACCTCGCCCAAACATGCTCATCCCGGTTTCATTCTTGGGTACATCCTTGAAGGGGAATATCGCTTTCAACTGGAAGGTGAACAGCAGAAGGTATTGTCGACTGGCGATGTGTTCTATGAAGCGCCCTGCAGCATCCATCTGCCATCCGGCAACGCGAGCACAACCAAGCCAGCGAGAATCCTAGCCCTGGCATTCGCTCAAAAGGGAAAAGAAATCACAAAACCGTTATGAACAATGAACGTGTTTTGCAAATCGCTAGAGTGTTTTCGCGCCTTGCCCTTGGCATTACCTTTCTTGTTTCGGTCGGTGACCGCTTCGGCTGGCTGGGTCCCTACGGCAGCAAGAATGTGTCGTGGGGCGATTGGACTCACTTCGTGCAATACGTTGCCGTGCTCAACTCGCTTGTTCCGAAAAGCCTGATTCCTGGACTGGCTGCCCTGGAAACAATCATCGAGCTTGGACTAGGCATCGCGCTTTTGTTGGGAATCTACCAACGCGTGGTCGCTTGGAGCAGCGGGGCGTTACTGCTGTCGTTTGCGATGACCATGAGCATTGCCCTCGGGATCGTCGCGCCTCTGAGCTATTCAGTGTTCACGGCGCTTGGCGCGGCTTTGCTATTGGGCGCCGTCGCTGTGCCGCATGCCGCTCGCAGTTCCGCCGGTACGCACTCGGCAGCCGAATTGGCAAGTTCGAAGTTGTGCGACCGCACCCTAACCTGAGGGTCGTTCACCACGAAAGCGGACCAAAACGCAATGGCCAAGGCCGCAGGCGCACAACACCTTGTTCCGATTTGCAAGGGGAACTCCATGGCCCGCGTAGGTAATTCGCGGGACGGTGAGTGGGTGGATATCGTTGGGACGGGCTTCTTGAAAGTAGTCGGGGAAACGTCAATTCTCCGCGCAACGTTCTTGGCTATAAGAGGAGCGGCCGGCCGATACCGCTGCGCACTACAACCGCGCGGCATGGGCTAAGCCCAACCAGGATGAAAGACTGTCTTGCCAAGATCAACGCCGATTGCATGGGATGGCTCCTTCGTTCACCTCTTATTACCCCCGCTGCTCGCTGGGTAGAAGGGGCGGACCATCCCATTAGTTGGGAGTCCTGTCCTGGAGTATTAGGCCTGGCTAGGCGTAGCTCAAGCCTTCGATTTCCGAGTGTTCCAGGGATCCGGAACCGTTATTATCTTAGGCGGATGCGAGCCTTCTACTGATCAGAAGGAAGTTTGCCCCCATCAGCATCGAGGTGCCCGCGCTACCGTAAGCATTTTGCCATGTCCAACTACTACACTGAGAAGCTCTCTTCCGAGCGCCTCCGTGCCTGCTATGAACTAGCTCCACCCAGAACGAAGGTCTACCTGCAAGCAGAGATCGAATTCGTACTTCAGAAGACATCTTCCTCAATGGCGATTCTGGAGCTCGGGTGCGGTTACGGGAGAGTGCTTCGCCAACTCCTGCAACGGGCGCAGAGTGTGGTCGGAATTGATACTTCGTTGCGCAGTCTGAGAATGGCCTCGGAATTCGCGGGCTGATATCGTGGAACTTGAGACCTTGTCATTTGCCGAGATTCAAGGGGCATTACTGCAAACCGGGGTCGAAACCGCCTGTTCCCAAAACATGCGTTTGTCTCCCTCGACCTCAGCTACACGAATGCCTGCACAATGTGCGGTTATATCGTATATTTTGCATATGTGGATTCCACGCGCGGTTGAGCCTCGCCTGAAACGCTCCGCGAAGACGCGGCCAGTGGTCGTGCTGACCGGAGCCAGACAGACCGGCAAAACGTCCACTTTTCTGCGCACGGGCGGCGGATGACGCTGGAGAAAAGGGCCCGGTTCTTTTTCAGCCTGCTGGGCGGGACATTGATCCTGTAGCCTTTTACAACTCCTATCTCGCGACGTATCTCGAACGCGATGTGCGCTCCCTAACAAATGTTGGAAGCCTGCGTGACTTCGAGAGATTTCTGCGCGCCTGCGCACTCCGTTCTGCAAGCCTGTTGAACAAAGCAGATCTGGCGCGCAATGTCGGCATTGCCCCTTCAACTGCGAACCATTGGCTGTCCATGCTAGAAGCTTCCGGTCAGATCGTGTTGCTTGAGCCGTAGTTCTCGAATCGAACCAAGTCCATCGTGAAGAGCCCAAAACTCTATCTCGCTGACACCGGCCTGCTTTGCGATCTGCTGAATATTCGGCGTGGCGCTCACCATCGCCGATTACGTGAGAGGCAGCGGTCGCGACCCACCGGTGGCGAGGGGTTGGTCCGCTACATTGCTCGAACACGAGTTCGCACACAATCCTAAGGCGCATCGACAACGCAGCGAAAGCCGACAGTTCCAGATCGATCGTGCCCGGGGGACATCAAGAGATACTTTTGGTGTTCATCCAGCCGGTATGTTTGCGGGAAATACCAAATGGAACCACTCGGTTGATAAGCCGCACCCCCACGAAGAATCGCGGCTCGCGTATGAGGGTCGCGGTATTCGTCTGTCCACTGAGAAACGTTGCCGACTAGATCGAGAACGCCGAATGGACTTGCACCTTTCGGAAAAGCTGTTACATCAGCAAGAGGACGCATCACAGGTCCCGAATCCACCGGGGTAAGACTCAGAGGGTTCCAGTCGTTCCCCCAAGGGTAGGGACGCCCGTCGGTAGATTGAGCTGCGTATTGCCACTCCCATTCATGCGGCAGGCGTTTCTGACTCCAAGCTGCATAGGCGCGTGCATCCTCAATGGAAACCCATGTGACGGGTTTGTTATCCCAACCTTGGGGATAGGTTCCATTTTTCCAGTCGCGCAAGAAATTGTGATCGTCCTTCGGGCGATAGTGCGTTGAATTCAACAACTTGGCGAACTCAGCATTCGTTACCGGCGTGCGATCGATGTAGAAACTATGAATCTGCATTCGATGCCGATGGAAACGGCGCGCCGTATCCTCCCATGGGTATTGCACATCTACACCGGGATCATTGCCGCCCTCGATCTCAATGCCGCTCACCTGAAAGTCGTAGTCACCACCGGAAATGCGTACCATATTTTCCGGTGGGGACTGTGCCGTGCGGGTCATTGGTATTTCGACCAAAGTCTCGGGCACGGGGTTCCATTGACGCGAATAATTGGCAAGAGGGCGCTTCGAACGCTCCGCCATGTAAGAAAGCAAGTTCCGAACGCCCTCGACGGGTTCCTCCTGCGTGGCCAGAACAGCGCCGTACCCGAGACGTTCTAGATCGAAACTCAGTGTGCCCTTGCCGTTCACTACGGCGGACGTCAACTCCGTTCCGTGCCACAGATCGTAGTAACGCATTCCAGGCTGGCTTGAAATCTCGATCTGAGGGCCGGAGACGTCGTACTCATTGCGATTAACCAGTGTCCAGAATGTCCCAGAGGCTCCTGGAAAGCGGCTGGCGAATACGCCCGGTTGCAAAACTGCTGTATGCGGCTCCCAGTCAGGACTGACCAAGTAATCGGCCATGACGCGCTCGATGCGGGTGAACCGCAGCACGGCTTCGGCATCCTGAGGAGTGTTTTCATACCAGAAGCCCCAGAGGTTTTCGAGGGTCGCATATCCCTGGCCGTTGAAAAAGGCGTGCTGCAGGCTGTCGGTCTTGTCGCGAGTGAAACGGTCGGTGATATTGACGGTGTGGCGTGGTTCCATCCATTTATTCTTGCTGACCATCGGAATGAATGGATACTGTTTCCCTTCCCAGGTCACCCAGTCGTTCCAACTGATATTGGTCCAGGCAATCGAAGCGTCGCGCGGCTGAAATTGGGGTTCGAGCGCGAGGGGATGACCGATCGTGTCGGAGGCCTCGCGAAACCCCGGCGGAACGCTCTCCAGCGTATCGAAGTTGATTCCGTCGGCATCAATCTGCTTGAGGAGTTGCGCGATGGCCGCCGACGGCGCTACGCCTTCGTCTCGAGTTCCCGCATCCCACGCCAGCAACGGAAAAAATACTTTCACGCCGTGAGCGTGAAATTGCTCAACCATGGCGCGCACTCCAGGAAGGCCGCCAGGAAGATCGCGCAACATATCAAATTGATTACGATCGTCGATACCGAGGTTGGGATAAACATGCCAGATGAGAACGGCATCGATCGGGCCGATATGGCTCTCAGTCTCGGAAAGGAAACGGTCGACGGTATATTCGCCCTTGTCGGGGTCGTAGAGACTGCGATCCCAAATCAGCAGCTGCACCTGGCTGAAAATGTGTTGGGTCCATTGCAGGTCGGGGCGGTCGTACTGCGAGCCATCGTAGCGCAAAAGAGTGCGGCGATCTTTGCGCCATGCCTTCAGTCCCTGCAGCCAGCCTGGCTGATCAGACGACGAAGTCGGTCCGAAGAAGAAGACCTCGCTGGGGGGCGGCAGCTCCGTCAAATTCATGACACCAGTGTGGGACACAAGGTCGTGCCGCGGTTTCCATTCGTCTGCGGACAATTGGCCATTGGTTAAGCAGAGGCTTGCAATGAATACACCAAAAGAAGCTGAAAGTAATCTCATGAATGCTCATCACTATAACGGATTCCAGAGTTGCCGCGACTGCCGAGCTGCGCTCGGCTCGCCGAGGGCGGCCGTCCCTACGCGAACTGGCGCATAAAGAAAGCTGAGGCAAATCCGCCGCCTCAGCCTGAAATTTATGCATCTTAGAATGCCTCTAGAAATCAAGCCTCAAAGCAAACTGAATCACGCGGGGGTTGTTGACAGTCTCATTTACAACACCGAACGAGGAAGGACTGTTGATATCCTGCATAAAAACTCCGTTGCCAGTTAGCCCGAACTGAGCATGATTGAAAAGGTTGAAGAATTCTCCCCGGAACTGAATCGTGTATCTCTCGTGGATGCGAAAATTCTTGAATGCAGAAAAATCTGTATTCACGAAGCGGGGGCCGGAAAGTGGCGCACGGGAAATGTCTCCAAGTTCCCCAACTGGCGCTGGTACGAAAGCACAAGGATTGAACCAATTCAGGTTGTTGTGAACTTGGGAAGGCGCGGCGCAGGTCGGGTTTGCTGCCACGGGTCCACCTTTGAACGGGTCACCCACTTCGTCAGGGCGGTTCTGCGGAGTTCCATTCCATTCGAAATTGACGCCAGACTGGTTATTGCTGTCGACCACGAATAGGGGGAACCCGGAGGTCGCCTTTTCGATCAAATTGACTTGCCACCCCCCGAGAATCGCGTCCGGAATAGTACTCCAGTCGCCGCCGTAGCGTTTGCCTTTGCCGAAGGGCAATTCATAGAGGACGCTGGCGGTGAATTGATCATCTAGATTGAGTTGCGAGAGTCCCCAATCTGCCCTCTTGGTACCAGGTAACGGGTAGTATTGTGCGCCTGGGGTAGTGCCGTCTCCATCGGACATACCTGAATCGTAAGTGCGAGCCCAGGTGTAGCTAAGCAGGGCGTATAGGCCGTGATGGGCGCTCTTGGTTTCCGCTTTGATAAGCAACCCATCATATTGGGCCCGAGCTCCGTCCGTAATGTTTGAGATGTTGATGAATTGGTTGTTCATGTAAGGAGCATTGAAATACGCTCCACCAGGCCCGCAACCGAGCGTATAGCCTGGAGTTGAATTGGGACCTCCGAGGCACGCACCGGGAGCATTCACATTCAGGTTCAATCCGTAGAACAGAATACGTGTGCTCCGAGTGCCTGCATATCCCGCGGTAAGAACGACATTTCCGGGCAGCTGGCGCTCAACATTCAAGTTAAACTGCTGCACCATCCCCTGTTTGAAGTTTGAGTCTTGAGAAAGAGAGGTTCCCGTAAAGTCATCCGGGTTCGGAGGTGCAGTGAAGGGCATTAGATTTGGTTGCGTCAACCCATATTTCAGCCCGCAGTTTAGAGCGATAGCGCCGGCAGCAAAATTACCAAACGGGCACGGGGCGCCAGGAAAATAATTGAACTGGTCAACTTCGGCGTAATACGGCGGATTCTGCCAGAGCCCTTGCGCACCCTGACTCCAACCTGAGTCGTGGTAGATGGAGTAGCCCGCGCGAACCACGGTGTTTTGGATGCCCAGCGGCTTCCATGCCAATCCAATGCGCGGCTCCAACGCGGTTTTGTCGAAATTAATCCCCACGTCTCCGTTGGAGCGAACGCAGTTCGTACAACCACTGAACGGCGCATTTCCGGCGACCAGGTACTGCTGCGTCGTCCAATCGAAATTCGCCTGACGGTTCTGTGCCTCGGTAATGGGAGTTACGAGTGCCCACGCCACTCCTAGGTTCAAGGTCAGGTCGTTGCTGACACGCCAGTCGTCCTGGACAAAAGGACGAAACATCTTCCAGCGCCGGCCGGTGGTAGCTCCATAGAATGTTTGATCGTGGATCGCGCCAAAAGGCTGGCCTACAACCAAGTCTGCCGCGCTGTCCCCAGTGAATCCACCACCGATCAGGAAATACCCGTCCTGAAATCCGTTGGTCATGACATTCATTTGATTGAGACGAATTCCAATCCCTGTGCGAATGTTGTGGCGGCCCCGAATCATGTCGAAGGTATCGCTGAAACTGTAAACGTTAGTCCCACCGACAAAAGGAGCGAACCCGCGATCACCCAGAGACCAGTAGGTACTGAGCTGCGTGGAGCTCAAGCCGCAACTGAGGCATGCCTTCGTGTACTGGGTCAGGCCCGGTGGTGCATTCGGACAGGCGCCGTTAAGATCCGCGCCCACAATGCCCAGCTTTGCCGCTTCGCAGGGCTGTCCTCCAAATTCGCCGTACGAACTAATGAAATCGAAGATTCGGTTGAAGCCCACGTAGGCCTGGTTGATGTTGTTGGAAGAGAAGATGTGAGTCTCCGAAACCACGACGTTGCGCCCATGGTTGGCGATGATCTGGTTGCTGCCAAACGGATTCTGCTCGGCCCATGTGGGCGATCCGCCCGGCACGAAAGAAGTGGCCTGGTCGTAGCTGAACCTGGCGAAGGCGGAATCGTTGCTGGAGAAATTGTGATCCAGTCGAATTGTCGCGTTACCTTCGTTGAGTTTCCGCACGGGAACATTGGCATAGTTGACCCCACCGACGATTGAGGGACTGCCAACCGGATAGAGATTGATTAGCGCCAAGCCGATCGGATCGGCATCACCGAAACCGGTGGGACCGCCTGTTGTCGGAATAATATTGCAAGGTGTACCCGGGACCTGGCTTCCGTCCGCCAGCACGGCAGTTGGAACCCCCGCGTTGCATTGGAACGTGGCGGGTTCTCCGGTGACCCCGTTGAGATTTGCGTAAGGATTCGAAAGGAAACCCGGATTGGCACTATTCACAATAAATGGGTCATTTGAGAAATTGCCACTCATCTCCGCCGCCGTCGGCACCAGGCCGGTGTAGGGAATACCATGACGCTGGCGCTTGGCTTCGTAGTTGACGAAAAAGAATGTCTTGTCCTTTTGAATGGGTCCACCCAGCGAACCGCCGAATTGATTGAGATTGAACTGCTCCTTAAACGCCGCAAAATAGCTCTTGGCATCCAGATCGGTGTTGCGAAAATACTCGTAAAGCGCCCCGTGGAACTGGTTCGAGCCCGATTTCGTCGTTACCAGCACAGTGGGACCCGCCCGCGTACCATATTCCGCCGAGTAGTTGTAAGTGAGAACCTTAAATTCCTGGATGGAGTCGATCGTCGGCAGAATCGCAATGCCGCCAGAGGTGAGCTCGGAGTTGTCGTTGTTGTCGATCAACCAGCTCGTACTCTGCTCGCGCGAACCGCCGACCGAAAGTGAGAACGTACCACGCGCCGCAACTTCACTGCTGGCTGCCTGGGTGAAGAAGCTGTTGGGGCTGGTCTGCGCGGTCGTGCCCGGAGTCAGGGTTGCCAGTTGCACAAAGTCGCGGCCGTTCAGCGGGAGGTCCGCTACTTCTTCCGCGGTGATCACCTGGCCGAGCGTTGGGTTCGCAGTTTCGACCGCGACCTCGGTGGCATTGACTTCGATTGTCGAGGAGACGGAGGCGGGGTTCAGTGTGAAATCGATTTCGCGCTGTTCGTCGAGTTGGAGACGGACATCCTTCTGCTCGGCAGTTTGGAAGCCCTGCGACTGCACACGGATGGTGTACATCGAGACCGGAAGCAGCGGCACGAGGTAGTGTCCTGACGCATCGGTTTTCACTTCGCGTCTGAGACCGGTTGCCTGCGACGTGACGGTCACCGTTGTTCCGGTCACGACGGATCCGGTCTTATCGGTGACCGTCCCGGAAAAACTGCCGTTCGCCTGGCTATAAAGGAGTGGACAAAGGGAAAACACAGAACAGAGAACCGCTGCGAATAGCGCCCTTCTTCTGAGCATCAGTTTTCACCTCGTCGACTACTCTTCCCATCCAGGTTGGTGGTTTAAACTGCCCCGCGGTTGGAACTTTGCCGCTGATACTTCTTTCGACCCTATTTAATGATCGGGTCATATAAATAGAATTGGACATGGAAAGTCAAGACTTTTTGTAGCGACATAGCCGAATCACCCGTCAGAACCTGGAATTACCGCGCTATGCCGACTTTCCACAATTCATTCGTGCCGTGTAGGCGTCGTGTCACCGCCTTCCTCACTTCCTTAGGCGAAGCAAGCGGAGATCACGCTTGTATTCGTCGAGGCTTTTTACGGGGAACGACGCGTGTCAAGCTGTACAATCGACTTCGTACGTATTACAAATAGCGGACAAACCACGAACCTCGCGGGCGAATCCGCATTGCGGAGACTCTGGGGTTGTATATCCGACCGAAAACTGTGGATGACGCGCTCTCCTCGCTTTCGACGCACCAGGCGCAAATTTTGTCTGGAGGAACGGATTTTTTTCCTGCTCTCGGCGACCGAGCCATCCGCGGGACGGTCGTCGACATCTCTGCTCTTCACGCGTTGCGCGGAATTACCAACAATCCGGACCACACGCGAATCGGCGCGCTCGCCACTTGGACCGAGATCATTCAAACCCGGCTTCCGCGCTGCTTTGACGGGTTGAAGGATGCTGCCCGCGAAATCGGTGCGATTCAAATCCAGAATCGTGGCACGATCGCAGGGAATTTGTGCAATGCCTCGCCAGCCGCCGATGGAGTGCCTCCTTTACTGGCAATGGATGCGGAAGTGGAACTCGCGTCGAGTTGCGGGCTGCGCCGAATACCATTGGCGGAATTCATCGTAGGGAACCGGAAGACATTACGGCGACCGGACGAACTGCTGACTGCGGTGATCGTGCCCCGAACTCTTGACGATGCCACCTCGTCGTTTGTGAAGCTTGGAGCCAGGCGCTATCTGGTGATTTCGATTTCGATGGTTGCCGCAGTCGTGCTCGCCGATGGCGCTGGACGAGTGGCGGCAGCACGAGTGGCGGTCGGATCATGTTCCGCTGTCGCCCGGCGTTTACCTCAGCTTGAGCACGATCTTATCGGCGCTCCCGTTGATGCCACAGTAGAAACGCGAGTTAGACCGGAACACCTGGCTGCGCTTTCTCCCATCGATGATGTTCGAGCCACTGCCGATTATCGGCGTGAGGCGTCGTTGACGCTGGTCCAGCGCGCGCTCAACCGTTGCGCGGAGAAACGTTGATGGCGACGACACCGGAATTGGGCGTCGCTTCGGATGTCAGTTCCATTGCTCTCTCGATCAATGGACGTGAGATGGTGGTTTCCACTTCGCCCCTGCGCAGACTTTCGCGAGTGTTGCGCGAAGACCTGGGGCTTACGGGGACCAAAGTTGGATGTGATGCTGGAGATTGCGGCGCCTGCACCGTTCTGCTGGATGGTGAACCGGTCTGCTCATGCCTGATCGCGGCGGCACAAACGGAGAATTGTGAGATCACCACCATCGAAGGCTTGGCGCAGTGCTCGCAGTCGGGCGCGCGATTGCAACAGTCATTTCTGGAGCATGGAGCCGCGCAATGCGGCGCGTGTACGCCGGGAATGCTGGTTTCCGCGGCGGCTCTGCTCGATCGTAATCCCAATCCAAATGAGGCCGAGGTCATGGACGCGATTGGTGGCGTGCTCTGCCGGTGCACTGGCTATCGGAAGATCATCGCTGCAATTGTCGACTCCGGCAAAGATGTGCCGGCGGCCGAGCTTCCGGCTGCCGGCGGTGCGGTTGGCAAGCGGTTGGCGCGTTTGGATGGAAAAGCCAAGGTGGCTGGCACGGAGATTTTTGGTGCCGATGAGATACCTGCTGGGGCTCTGGCACTGCGAGTTATCCGGTCTCCGCATCACCGCGCCCGCTTTGTATTTGGAGATCTGGCGGCGTTTGTTCGAAATCATCCTGGGCTGGGCGCGGTGCTCACGGCGAAAGATGTTCCTGGCAAGAACTGCTATGGCGTGATTCCTCGATTTGCCGACCAACCTGTTTTTGCTGAAGAGGAAACGCGCTTCCGTGGCGAAGCGATCGCAGCTGTGGTTGGCGAAACGACGGCCGTGGAATCTTTTGATACTACAGATTTTCCTGTGGCGTGGGAGGAACGGCCGCCGATTTTTGACATCGACGCGGCTCTGGCGCCCGGCACGCCGCTCATTCATCGGGAACGCGAGCAAAACATTTTGGTGCGGGGACGGGTGTTGCGCGGCAATGTGGACGAGGCGCTGCGGCAATCTGATTTCACCGCCGAGGGTGAGTTCGAGACCGGATTCATCGAACACGCCTACATCGAGCCTGAGGCAGGATTCGCCCGCCGCGTGGGCGATCAGATCGAGATTCAAGCTTGCACTCAGTCGCCCTATATGGACCGCAGCGAGATGGCGGCGATTCTGGGTATCGCACCCGAGCAAGTGAGGATTATTCCAACCGCGGTGGGTGGAGGCTTCGGCTCGAAGCTGGATTTGTCGGTGCAACCTTTTGTCGCACTCGCGGCCTGGAAACTCGGGCAACCGGTGCGCATGGTGTATTCCAGAACGGAATCGATGATGTCGACGACGAAGCGGCATCCGGCACGGATGCGGCTTCGGGGCGGCTGCGGGCACGATGGAAAGCTGACCGCCCTTGATTTTGCTGCCGATTTCAACACTGGCGCATATGCTTCTTGGGGTCCAACAGTCGCTGGACGCGTGCCGGTGCATGCTTCCGGTCCTTACTACGTACCTCACTACCGAGCGCTGACCAGGGCCGTGCATACGCATCTGGTACCTGCGGGCGCATTCCGCGGATTTGGAGTGCCGCAGGCGGCGATCGCCCAGGAGCAACTCTATGACGAGTTGGCGGACCGCGCGGGAATCGATCGGCTGGAGTTTCGAATCTTGAACGCTCTCGATGGGCGGACTCCGACGGTGACGGGACAGATCTTGGGAGAAGGCGTGGGAATCCGCGCGTGCCTTGAGGCGTTGAGGCCCGCATGGAAAGTTGCTCGCATGGCGGCGTCGAGTTTCAATTCCCACAATGTGGGGTTACGGCGTGGCGTTGGAGCGGCGGGCATGTGGTATGGCTGCGGCAGTACTTCTCTCCCCAATCCGTCGACGGTGAGAGTGGGGTTGAAGCGCGATGGCAGAATTGCGTTACATCAAGGCGCAGTGGATATTGGCCAAGGTTCAAACACGATTGTGACCCAAATATGCGCCGATGCAGTCGGCGCTTCGATTGAGCTGTTTGATCTGATCTCCGGAGACACGGCGCTGACGCCGGACTGCGGCAAAACGTCAGCTTCCCGGCAGACCTTCGTGACCGGCAAGGCTGCGCAAATGGCCGGCCTGCAGTTGCGAAGTAAAATTCTGGCGCTGGCGAAAGCTTGCGAGGGTGCGACCATCGATTTTATAGACGCCGTGATCGTGACTGAGAAAGGTAAGAGCGTAACGCTTCCGATTCTCGCCCTGCCGCTCGATGAATATGGATACGTTGCCACCGCTGAAGCGACATTCGATCCGCCGACACAGGCGCTCGATGAAAACGGACAAGGGACTCCGTACGCCGTGTTCGGCTTTGGTGCTCACCTGGCCGAGATCGAAGTAGATACCGAGCTTGGAACAGTTCGCGTATTGAAGATCACTGCCTCCCACGATGTTGGACGCGCGATCAATCCTACGCTGATTGAAGGGCAGATTGAGGGCGGCGTTGCCCAGGGTCTGGGTATGGCGCTCATGGAAGAATTTTTCCCCGGCAAAGGCGAAAATCTTCACGACTACTTGATTCCATCAGCCGGCGATATCCCGCCGGTAGAATCGATCCTCATCGAAGAACCTTCGCCCATCGGACCGTATGGAGCGAAAGGAATCGGCGAGCACGCGGTGATTCCGACCGCCCCGGCAATCTTAAACGCCCTGCACGATGCGATCGGCATTCGCATCCGAAAGATTCCTGCTACGCCAGACCGGGTGCGGGCAGCAATTCTTGCTGCAGGCGAGAAGGGTGGCGCGCGTGGCTGACGATGCCATTCGCTGCGATGCTTGTCCGGTGCTTTGCTACATCAAGCCGGGAAGAACGGGATCGTGCGACCGCTATGCGAATCATGACGGACAACTTGTGCGTATCGATCCGCATATTGTTCTCGATCGGGCACTCTCGCGGGGCGATTCGGTCGTGCCGTTCCTCGGGAAAAATCGCGAGTGGGATGGTTCCCTGATTAGCGGAGCCGAGACATTCGTCACTGCCATTGGAGCGGGCACCACCTATCCCGATTACAAGCCTGCACCTTTCATTATCTCTTCTGAAACCGAAGGCGTCGATATGGTCACGGTCGTGACCGAAGGGATATTCAGCTATTGCGGAGTCAAGTTAAAGATCGATACCGACCGGCATCTGGGCCCGGAGTGCAGCACAGTTCGAGCACATGGCGAAGCTGTGGGGCATGTGACGACGAGTGAATACGGATCACAAATGCTCTCGCTCGGAGGCGTGCGTCATCTGACCGGAGGCAGCCGGCAAGAAGGAACGGTGACCTGCGAGACTCTGCTCAATCTGTGCAATGGCAAAGCCGCCGAACTGGAGATCGACGGCGGAGCGAAGATTGTAGTGCAGGCCTCGCAGGCGCCGATTGTGGATGGAGTGCAAGAAGAGCGCATGCGCGTCGGCTGCGGTTCGGCCACCATCGGAATGTTTGCCAAGCAATGGGAGGGCAAGGTCGATGAAGTCGTCGTGGTGGACGACCATATTACGGGCGTCTTGTCGGAGCACCAGGCAGGCAAGCTGCTGGGCATTCCTGAAACCGGGATCAAGATGAAAGGCCGGCGCTCCACTCCTGGACGCTATTTCAAAGTTGCCGAGCCCGGGATGTCATGGGGTGGAACAAACATCACGGATCCGCTCTCGATTCTCGCTCCCTTCGACTCCAAAGTTTCGTGGAAGGGTTTGCGCCTGCTCATGGTGAGCACCACCGGCGAGCACTATGCTTATTTCGAACTCGATGATGCTCGGCGTCCGATTGAGAAGGAATTGCCGATGAGTTTGCGCGAGTCCGTGGCGCGGATTCGCGAAAACTGCGAGCCAGCATTATGCACCGCGCTGTTCATGGGCGGGGCTGGCGGATCACTACGAGCGGGGGTTACGGAAAATCCGGTGAAGCTCACGCATTCGGTACGGGAAACGCTCACGCGCGTAACCTGCGGCGGCGCTCCGGTTTACGTCTGGCCCGGAGGTGGGATCACGATCATGGTGGATGTAAGCCGCATGCCCGAGAATGCGTTCGGATACGTACCCACTCCGGCTCTCGTAGCTCCGATTGAGTTCACCATGAAGATCGACGATTACTCTGCGCTGGGCGGATATATGAATCACGTGCGGCCCCTCAGTTCCATTCAGCAAGCAGAAGAAAGCCGGAGCCGGATTGCGGCGCGCCCAGAAAATCCGTGGCCGCTCGAAGTCGGCAACAAGGGATCCAAACTTTGAATTCGCGCGCGCAGATTCGGATGCTGCCCGATGGACGCCGGCTTCACATGCAGGATGGGCCCATCGATTTGATTGTCCAGGCGTTTGGCGAATTTGCGGAAATAGAGAACGCCTATCGCGCGGCTACCGACCCCTTCGTGAGTGTGCTGGATGAGTTATGCGAGGAACTAACCACGCTCCGTCAGGCATGGCGCCACGATTTGATTGTTCACGGCCCGATTGCCCGGCGTATGGTGCAGGCCGTCGCGCCGCATGGACGAAACACGTTTATCACACCAATGGCGGCAGTCGCTGGGGCAGTCGCAGAGGAGATTCTTGAATCGATGACCACGAACGCGCAGCTTTCGAAAGCCTATGTGAATGACGGAGGAGACATCGCATTGTATCTGGCCAGCGGTGAAGAATTCTGCGTGGGGATGGTTGAGCGTCCGGACCGGCCTTCGCTGTTCGGAACACTGCGGATTCAAGCTACGGATCCAGTTCGCGGAATAGCCACGAGCGGCTGGCGCGGGCGGAGCTTCTCACTGGGCATCGCTGATGCCGTGACCGTGCTTGCGCGTAGTGCAGCCGATGCCGATGCGGCCGCGACCATCATCGCGAACGCAGTGGATCTTCCGGGAAATGAAAAAATTGGACGTGTGCGTGCTTGCGAACTCGCTCCGGATAGCGATCTGGGCGAGCGACTGGTCACGCAATCAGTCGCGCAACTAAGTATCGAAGAGATTCAGCAAGCGTTGGATGCAGGAACGAGCGTCGCGGCTCATCTGCGGGCCGAGAATCTGATCTTGGCGGCCGCGCTACGGCTACAGGGAGAAACGCGAATCGTGGGCGCACACCCAGAGTTCTTGTCGGAGTCCGCGGCAAAGCATAGGAGACTCGTTCATGCCTGAGGTTCAAGTTCGCAAGAACGTTCTCATGTTGGAAGAAGTTTTCCACGAGGGCGGCCCGGTCGCGCAGAAGCCGCTGAACCGCGTAGCGGCGCTGGCCGTGATCCACAATCCGTACGCGGGCGCGTACGTGGAAAAGATCGAAGCGTTCATGGACGATTTGAAACCTCTCGGACTCGAAATGGCGCGCAGGATGGTGGTTGCGTTGGGCGGCGATCCCAAGCTGGTCGAAGGTTACGGGAAAGGCGCGATCGTTGGTTCCGCGGGAGAGATAGAACACGGCGCGCTCTGGCATGCTCCGGGAGGTTACGCCATGCGCGAGATTTTGGGCGGCGCCAAGGCGATTGTCGCTTCAACCAAGAAGGTTGGAGGCCCCGGCACGCGGCTCGATGTGCCCATTACGCACGTCAACGCTTCCTACGTGCGAAGTCATTTTGATGCGATGGAGATTGGGATCACCGACGCTCCGCGGGCCGATGAAATTCTGCTCGCTCTCGTAATGACGACAGGACCGCGGATCCATGCGCGAAGCGGAGGCCTGAAAGCTTCGGAGATTAAAGGAGAGGATGGACTGCGATGAGCGGTGATTCCCGTGCTGGTTCGCGCGTAAAAATCCGTAAGATCGTGACGTTTGTAGAGGAGACGCGCACGGAGATGGGTCGCGCAGTCGATCCCCCAACGCGAAAAGGAGCCGCAGTCGCGGTGATTGAAAATCCGTATGCCGGAACGTACGTGGAGGATTTGACCGAGCTGATGGCGATCGGCGAGGAGCTTGGCGAACTGCTCACCGAACGAGCAGTCGCGGCGTTGGGCATTCCAGGATCTTCGGCCGAGAGCTACGGCAAGGCGGCAGCCGTGGGAGAAAATGGCGAGATCGAGCATGCTGCGGCAATCCTCCATCCGAAGTTGGGCACACCGGTGCGGCGCGTGTTAGGCAAGGGCGCGGCACTGATTCCGTCATCCAAGAAACGTGGCGGACTCGGCGTGACCATTGAGATTCCCCTCGGGCATAAAGATGCGGCGTATGTTCGCAGTCACTTTGACGGAATGGAAGTTCGAATCAACGATGCGCCTCGCGCAAATGAGATTATGGTCGCGATTGCGGTGACCGACTCCGGACGGCCTCTGGCCCGTGTAGGCGGACTTACCAAGGATCAAATTAAAGGAGAAGACGGACTGCGGTAGTCGCGTCGTCCTAATTCTTATCAAGCCCCGATTTTAGAAACGACGATTTCAGGAACGCGCGTGGCCGGCGGCGTGTTCCGGCTGCGTTGCGTGCTCACAACCCCGTCAGTGATGACCATCCCAATACCGGGAAGATCCCCTTTTTGTAAGCTGTCAAGCAGGTCCTTGCCAGCAGAGTGCTGGGCTTTATCCATGAGGACGAATGAGGCCTCGCGGCCCGGCGCAATCAGTCCACAATCGAGGTTGCGCATCTTGCGTGTGTTGCCGGTAGCGAAGCAAATTGCCACCTCCGCCGGGATTTCTCCTAAAGACGCGAGCATCGCAATCATTCGAAGGATTCCGAGCGGCTGCACGCCCGACCCTGCGGGCGAGTCGGTACCGAGAATCACGCGGTCTAACTGACGTAGTTCTTTGGCCGTGCGCAGCACAAGCAATCCGGCCCGTTCGTTGCCGTTGTGCACAATCTCCAGCGCGCGAGTGGATTTTTCGCACAGCGCAATAATCTGGTCGTCGGGAAGCGCAGTGTGTCCCCCGTTCACGTGCCCAATCACATCGGCATCGGTTTCCAATACCATGTCTTTGTCGATCAGACTTGATCCAGGAATCGAAGGCCCGCCGGTGTGGATCGTGCTCTGAATTCCATGCTGGCGCGCCCAGAGGACCATTTGTCGCGCGGTCCTGCCGTCTTTCACGCTGCCCAAGCCAACCTCGCCCAGAAACTTAACTCCAGCCGCAGCCAGTTCTTTGAAATCACTTTCCACCATACCGTGCTCAATGACTGGAGCTCCGGCAAAAATTTTGACTCCTCCTGGGCGAAAGGATTGAAACACACGTTGTGCGAATATCGCCATCGCCTTCAGGCCGACAATATCTTTGGGACGTCCGGGCGTGTGCACCTCCCCGGCTGAGATCATTGTGGTCACACCGCCGTGAAGGTAGCTGTCGATCCACCCCAATTGATTTTGCCGCGGTGTCCAATCTCCGCAGACGGGATGTACGTGGCTGTCGATCAGCCCTGGAGCGAGGGCCGTTCCTTTGGCATCAATGGTGACGGTGGCCGACCACGCGTCCATATCTGCCTCTCGGCCGACTGCGGCAATTCGGTCGCCGATGGCGACCACTGTGTCAGCGTCGAGAATCGGACACTGCAAGTCCCCACTGAGCAGCAAACCGATGTTTCGGATCACCAGCTTGGATGGATTCGCAGATTTCACCGCCTCGTCATGAGCCATTGAGTCCTCAATGTTGTCATCTACGGTCGAACAGTGTTAAAAGCATGCATAACCTTGGAGACATGAATGCTATCTCGTGACTTCGTTTTTTGGGAAGTCGACGTTCAAGCCGATTTTATGCTGCCGGGTGGAAAACTCTATGTCCCCGGAGCGGAGAAGCTGTTGCCCAACATCCGCCGGCTCACGGATGCAGCGCGCCGAGGTGAAGTGTTCTTGTTTTCTCATGGATGCTTCCATACCGCCAACGATCCTGAGTTTCAACAGTTTCCGCCGCATACGTTCAGCGGCTTGGCGTCAGTTCCGATTGTGCGTAACGACTTAGTTCTTCACCGGCACGTTCTCACAGACCGCAAACTGAACACGTCGCTGGCGATTACCCGCACCACGCCGGGACCGATGGGATTGTACGTCGTGAGCGTCGGTTACTTCGTGGATGGGACCCCTGGAGCTGTCGCGGGTTGGCTGGCGATGATCACGCCCGCCCTGTTGATGATTCCGCTTCTAGAGTTTGTTTGATGATTGGACACTCGCCCTCCGCCGATCAAGACTGGGTTTCGGCCATTCTTGCGACTCGTCTCCCTCTGTACCCCAATCTCGACATTCGATTAATCAGCCGGTTCTCAATCGAGTTGGTCCGGAGTGTCATGGCGGGCGAACTGGATCTAGCGCTCGTGACAGCACCGCCGGAGGACTCCAAGATCACGTCCGTGCCGTTCGCTTTGACGCCGCTGTATGCGGTTCTGCCGGAGACCCACGGGGCGGCCCAAAAAGAACAGATTGCGCTCCAAGACCTGGCAAGCGATCAATGGATTCTTCTCGCGCGAAGGGTACACCCCGTCGTCCATGACGCAATCATGGATGCCGCACAGCGTGAGGGAATTGCTCCGAGACACGCCCACGACATTATTACGGCACAAGAGGCGGTTCACTTGGTATCTCGGCAAGTCGGCGTGGCCATCCTCACCACCCCTACGGTCCTAGGCGTTCGCGAAGAAGGTGTAGTGATAGGCCGCTTTCCGATGTCTCGTCGTCTTTCGAAACATGCGTCATTATAAGAACGGAAAATGATTCGCGATCAGCAAACGAGTTCGCTCGGTCGTTCCTCCGCAGATACGCTTACCAACGCTTGCCACCGAGGCAAATGAGATTGTTGCTATCTCCTAAGTTGTCCGCTTGAAAGCGGCAGTGCCGCTACTAGTCTCCAAAGTGACCAACGCTGTTGGATGTATTGGGCGATCGTCGCGCGACATGTCTCCGGACCGAATGTCGTGTGTACAGCTCTTGCAGACGCGGCTGCTGGTTCGCCCGAACTCGCACAGTCACCAGAGTTGCGGATCCGCGACTCGAATAATCGATGAAGATCACGAACCGCTCTCCAAGTGTTAGACCCATTGCTGATGCTGTCCCTCCGATCAAAGAAGACAGCCACGATACTTGTCTGACTTTTTTTAAAGCCACTATCGGCGTCGGCAGGGAAGGCGGGAAGAATTGAAAAAGCGCCTGTCATGTTCGCTATCTTTGGTTGAGATCGCGCGTGTGCTTTCGTTTTCCGATCCGGCACGACGGTAGAAATTGACACTCACGAGGTACCTCATGAGTGTCAATTTTGGTTCCCGCGTGTATGTACAAACTGGCAGCAAAAGGCGACAAGTTGGACAATCTCGACTTACATGACCCATGTATAGGTCTAAGAATCGCTTTATGGAGTTGCACCAGTTTCAGGCGCATCACGTTTCGATGGACATCCCACAGTGATCGGCGCGCATCGCGAAAAGAGAAAACGCCACGGCTGACGGGATGCGAGGATGGCCCCGCAGGGTGACCTGGGGCATGCTGGCGGCGTTTGGAAGACCGGGGAGGGTTTGAGGCCCACACGAATCCGGCTTCTGGGCCTGCCGCGGCGCAGCACGCGGCCCGTCGCGGCAGCGAATTATTTCCGCCAGCCTGGCGCTCGTTGCGGTTAGAATTTGCATTCGCGGTCGCTCACGACTATCCTCCCGTATCTAAACCGTCTATAAAAGGGACGCGGTTTGGCAG
>Ga0182015_10001455_pt1 | contig 31204 bp, 27 predicted proteins | sample 712P3MmetaG_FD_120478 | JGI IMG/M metagenome (GOLD analysis project Ga0182015, IMG submission 120478) | Permafrost microbial communities from Stordalen Mire, Sweden - 712P3M metaG | ecosystem: Environmental > Terrestrial > Soil > Wetlands > Permafrost | place: Sweden: Stordalen | collected... | reverse complement strand
GGACTCAAAGCGACGCGAAAAATCCGCTAGACTTCGTGTGTGTTTGAGGCGGGCGACCCATCCTTTGCGCAGCAAAGGGTGGGTCCGTTTCAGAAAAACGTGGTAGGGGCGGTGGGGATCGAACCCACGACCTTTGGCTTAAAAGGCCACTGCTCTACCACTGAGCTACGCCCCTGCACTGAGTCCCACCATCTTACTTGAATTCCCCACCCTTGGCGAAGGACCGCCAATCTCCGAATTGGCGCAGTTGAATTAGCCTCCGCTACATGATTCAAGAGCGGGCCGAACCTTCTCTCCGCCGACACGAGGCCGAGCGCCGGCGCATACGTACATCCAAAAACACCACGGCCTCGCACTCAGTATCGAATGCGAGGCCGCGTACCGCCGCAACGCCGGAACTCCCGGCGCCGTTATGAAGTCATTAGTTCCACCGAGCGCGCCACCATCACCGGCTGGTGCGTCGCAGGATTGATCAGGATGAAGCCGACGATGCGCAACGGAATCGCGGCATTGCCCGTCAGCGCCGATAGCCCGGCCAGATTGATGAAGTTCGTCTGCGCGAACGTCAGCACCGTCAGCGGACTCGGCAACAGAATGCCCGCCGTGCCGTTGTCGTTGAGCGTGAAACTGCCCTGGTTGCCGCTGGTGATCTGCGTGCTGCCGACGATCCACGCACCCTCTTGCCCTTGCCGGCCCAGCACCACGCGATGCGGCGTCAACGTCGTCACGCCGCCAACGGTTTGTATTCCGCCGCCGACGTCCACGCGCTGCCCCGGCGTCAGCAGCGAATATCCGAACAGCAAATTGGTGATCGGCGAACCGATGTTGGCGATCGCGTATCGCTCGCTGCCGTTCAAAGTAAGCGGCGTGATGTCGCCCGGACTGATACCGTTGATCGCGGGCAATTCATAGCGCACGTAAAGATCGGCCAGCGTAGTGCCACCGCTCGGAGGCGCGATGTACGTGAACAATCCGCCGACCAGGAATTTATCGGTCGAGACCACGGAGATTTCCGTGGCGTCGATCGCGTGCGTCACCGGATCGAGCGTGCCGGAAATGTCCACGATGGTGTTGCCGTCGGTCGTGAAGGAGGCGACTTGCTCGGCGGTATCAAACACGGTCGAGTTGCTGGTCGTGACGTTCCAGTCTCGCCCCAGCGGCCCCTGCACCGTGAACGATGTGGGGCTAGATATGCCGACCACGCCGCCGCGGAAATCGTCGATCGTGACGGTCGAGTCGGTGGAATTCAGCAGCGCGACGTCAAACACCGGATTCACCGCGCCGGTGATGTTGCCGCTGCCGTCGGTCGCCAGCGATTGGCGAATCTTGAATTCCATGCGCAGGCCGAACAGATCGTTGGCCGTCACCGTGAACGGCGCATCGAGCGGCACCACAACGGGATCCGGATTTGCCGGCAGCGTCCCGGCGATCGTGGCAATCTGCGGCGGCGTGGTGGCGGTGTTGATGTAGCCGATCGTCGGAGAAGAGATCGTAACCGTCGCCGAGGTGTACGTTCCCGTCGGCACGCTGTTCAGATCGAGAAGCTGATGAAGACCGCTCAATTGCGCGAAGTCCACAATTTGCGGCGTCGTCATCACAGACACATTCGTCGTGCCGTTGAACAGCGTGACGGAGCTTACCGTCATCGCGCAGGAAACCACACTCGGCAGCGAAGCGTCGGTGCCAACCGTGAACACCGAGCCCATCTGCTGCACTCCGCCGCCCCCACCCGATCCGCTCGAGGACCCGCCACAGCCCGTCACAATCGCGAGCGGCAAAACAAGAAACAACGCCATCAACTGTTTGAGACCGCGCATTTCGCTCTCCTTCACACTATGAAATTGAAAATGGCTGAGGGCGGCCACTTCGCGAGCCGCTCCTCCAATGAGGGTGAAACACAGAGGCGCGGAAAAAGTTGCTCCTAAAACGCGAAAGAATGCGCGGGCAAGGGAAATCGAGGATTTGCTGGGAGGAAAATGCGGGCCGGAGCAAATGAACTAAATGGACTTCGTCTCATTCGGAGCGACAGTGATTTTGAAATCTTTGCCGCTCGGCCACAGCAGGCGCACATTCGCGCTCGCGTCCGCGGTTCCGGTGACCGCGAGCGGTTTTCCGTCCAGGTCCGTCACAATGCGCGCGGCGCCCGATCGCGTCACGCGCAGGATCGGCTTGCCCGCAAGGCTCAGCGACGAATCGTTGCCGGTGTGTTCCAATCGCGCCGCGCCGCGCGGCGTCTTGACCGCCGCCGCAGTCTTGCCGGAAATCGCGGACGCGCCGCAGTTCCACTCAAGGCGCTCGCCTTCGCGGCGCACGCCGTGCAGCCGCCACACGAAATCCAGCAGCGTCAGCGCCGCGGGCGAATATCCGCCGGGATCGCCGGTCTTGGTCGCGTCGCCGGTCAGCGGATCGATTTGCTGATAGAAATCGCCCGCGCGCACGATTGCCGCCACCCATTGCGTCATCAGGTTTGCCAGGTCCGCCGGCTTGCCGTAGAACTCCATCCAGCGCGGCGCGCGCAGCGCCGTGAGCGCCTGGCTCGCGCCGCCCCACGAGTTGCGTGGAATCGGCCGCACAAATGATGGATCGTCCAGCGCGATCGATGGCAGCGGATACGGCGGCCAGAACGCCTGCGGATTGTGAATCTGTCTGCCGTAAATTTCTTCAAACATCGCCGCGTCCACAACGTGCTCGCCAAGCACGCGAATCATCGCGTCGCCGCGCACGCGCACGAAATTGCCGTCCGCATCCAGGTCGTAGAAGCACGCGTCTTCCGGAACGTAAAGGCGATCGACAATGAGCTGCCGAATCGCTGCCGCGCGTTCGTCCCAATCACCCGCTTCCGAATTGCGTCCCATGATTCGCGCCATCTTCGCGAGCGCCACTCGCCCGCCGAACACTGTCGCCGACAGGTCGGGGCAGAGGCGCGGCAATCCCGGCGCCGCGGCGATGATCCGCGCGTCGTTGTCCGCGCAGCGATTCGGCATTCCCTTCCAGCGCGGGCTGTTGTCGTGTCCCGTGTCGTACGTGCAGAAACCTTCGCACAGTCCGCTGCCGCGCGTGTTGCGATACCGCACGAGCCACCGGTCCCACCGCGCGCACGCGTGGTACGCAATTTCGAGGAAAGCGGAATCGCCGTACATCTCGAAAAGATCGAGCGCCGTCGCCGCGATCGGCACGACCATTTGGATTTGCCCGGTGCCGGCGACGTCGGGCTTCACGCTGCACGGGAAGTAGCCGTCGTCGCGCTGCATCGCGAAAAAAACGCGATGATTGGCGAAGCCCAGCGCGGGCGCAAATTGACTGTAGACCAATCCCTCTTGCGGCGCGCACTCAAGCCACACGCCGCGGTACGTGCTGCCTTCGATCAGAACTGGATCGGGGAATTCGAGGAGGTTCGTAACGTTGCCGGAAAGCACCGTGAGCGCGTGGCGATACGCCGAGTCGAGCGCGGAATCATCCGTCGTGAATTCGGGCGCGACGAAATCGCGCGGGTCGCCGCTGTCCGCGGCGGGCGCATCGGGCCACGCGCGCGAGCCCCAGTTGGCCGCGCTGAATGCCAGCGCGCCCGCGGCAGCGGAGGCGCCGCCGGCCAGAAACTTGCGTCGAGTCACACGCGCCACGGGCAATCCTCCGCGATCAGGAGCGGCGACATTGTAACGCGTCGGGGCGGCGCCGCGTCGGGGGAATTACGCCGTGGCTTCTTTGCGAAGCGGGCGCTTGCGCTTCCACTGGTGATCGTGGCGCAGCAGCGAGGTGTGTTTTTTCAGCTGCGTTTCGATTTCGGCGAACGCGACGCGCACCGCGGGAGCGATGCCGCGCGCCGCGGACGTGGCGTTAAGCGTGGCCGCGGGAAGCGAGAGGCGCAGCGAGAATTTGAAATCGTCCTTGCCGCGCGCGCCTTCCATGGACGCGTGGAGCTGAACCAGATCGGGGTCGTAATGTTGCAGCAGCTTTTCGAGCTTCGCGGCGTATCGCGTGGCGATCAGTTCGACCGGCTCATGCCATTCGACATTTTTGTAAGTGATGGAGAATTTCACGGGGCACCTTTCGACGGCGAAACAGAATGAGCAACGACTCGGGGATGGAACCGGAGACGCATCGCTGAAACGAGCCTAGCACCGGCCGTGGACGCGCGCAAATCCGGCGGCAATGTTGACAGGAAAAGGAGCAGCGGCATACGCTCGCTGGAGTTCTTCTCGACCGGCATGCGCACGACTTCAACCAAATCCGCCGCAAGCCCGGGCCGCATACGAGTCGGCCCCGCTGGCTGGTCCTACGAAGATTGGCACGGCGTGGTGTATCCGGCGCGGCGGCCGCACGGCTTTCATGAAGCCACATACCTGGCGGAATATTTCGACACGATCGAGATCAACACGTCGTTCTATCAGCCGCTGCGGCCGGAGCTCGGAGCGCAATGGGTGGAGCGCGTGGCGGCGAATCCGCGCTTTTTGTACACCGCGAAACTCTGGCAGAAATTCACGCATGAATCGGGAGCCACGGCAGAGGATGAGCGCGCGGTGCGCGATGGATTTGAGCCGTTGCGGAGCGCGGGCAAATTGGGCGCGGTGCTGCTGCAATTTCCATTTTCGTTTCATCGCACGGCGGAGAACGATGCACGCCTTGAAAATATCCTGACGCGCTTCTCGGATTTTCCACTGGTTGTCGAGGTGCGGCACTCGTCGTGGAATGAGCGGGAGTTTTACGCGATGCTCGCGGAACGCGGCGTGGGATTTTGCAATATCGACCAGCCGCTGATTGGCCGCTCGATTCGGCCGTCGGGGCGCGCGACCGGCCGCATCGGCTACGTTCGTCTGCACGGGCGGCGTTACGACACGTGGTTCAGCGACGATCCGGCGACGCCGCCTGCGGAACGCTACAACTATCTTTACAGCGCGGGAGAGCTGGCGCCGTGGGCCGCGCGCATCGAGAAGGTGGCGGAGCATTCCGGCGAAACCTATGTGATCGCGAACAATCATTATTTGGGGAAGGCCGTCGTGAACGCGCTGGAATTGATCGCGCTGCTCGGCGGCACGAAGGTAAATGTGCCGGAAACATTGCGGCATCATTATCCCGAACTCGATGCGATTGCGAACGAGCCGGCGCGCGAGCCGACGCTGTTTCCGAATCCTCCGCGCTAGGTCGGCGGACTGCCTCAGGGGTTAAAACTTCTGATCCGTAAGCGCCTTTCGGCACGGCTGAAGCCGTGCCCTGACGACGCCAGCTCGGCGGCGTGCCCGCGCGATCATTGAGTTGTTTCGAGAAAAGATTATTTTTTGAAGAGATCGTCGAAGGCGCGTCGTGCGTCGTTGGGGCGCGAGGGGCTGGTCGTCGGCGCGGAGGGCGAGGCCTGGGCCGCGGCGGGAGCGGTGTCCTTTTCGATCGTGGTGCGGAATGCGTAAAACGTGCAATCGTTCTTCACGTCTTTGCGCGCGATCTGTTCGGGCACGGGCTGCATGCACTCGAAGCGCGCGGCGCTATCGAAATAGCGGCACTGCTTGCAGCAATGGAGATCGAAGGCGCAGCGCGGGCATTTCGCGTTCGGGTCCGCGTTGGGCTGAAGGACGGCGCCGCAATTTGAGCAGCGCATGCGCGAAACGGTGCCGACCATCCGCGGGGTGCGCGGTCCAAACTGCTCCTGACGCGGGCGGCCATCGTGCTGCTGCTTTTTTTCCTGTTTTTTCGGCTTGTCGTCGGACATGTAGCCGTGCTGCTTATACTTCCGGTCCAAGAATACCTCCGGGGGGATACCCCATCATACGCTACGCAGAGCGAAAGAACATGGAAAAGCAATGATTCCGCGCAAATGCCAGCTCGATTGCATATTCACCGCGAAGCGCGTTTGCCCTCAACCCGCCCACCAGCGAGAGAGCCCTTCGCTGGGCAAGTCGGGTCGCAGGAGGCGCGCGGGCGCGCCGGCGGCGGCGAGAATGGCTTCGGCGGCGAGATAGCCGCTGCGGACGGCGCCCTCCATAGTGGCGGGCCAGCCGGTCGCGGTCCAATCGCCGGCGAGATAGAGATTGGCGATGGGGCTGGTTTGCCCGGGGCGCCAGCGATCGCAGCCGGGCTCGGGCGAAAATGTTGCGGCCGTTTCCTTGATCACGGTTCCCTTTACCATGCGAGCTTCGCGCGCGGCGGGAACGACTTCGCACAGTTCGCGCCAGGCGAGGGCGAGAATTTCGTGGCGCGAGCGCGGGATCAAGTCGTAGGAAGCGCTGATGACGAGTTGCAGATATTGGCGCGCAGCATTTGCGGCGTTCGCGCCGTTTGCTTCGTGCCCATTGGAATCGGAGAGCAGCGTCTTGTTAAAAATCCACTGAGTGGTGCGATCGACCACGGTGAGAAACGGTTCGGACATCACTTCGCGATCGAGCCAGAGATGGACCCCCGTGATGGGTGAGGAGCGCAAGTGGCTAAGATTGCGGAATTCGGCGTGACGTTCGACCATTGGCGCGGGCAGGAGCGACGGCAACGCGTCATGCGGCACGGCGACGACGTAGTGATCGGCTGTCTCACGCGCGCCATTCTCAAATTCGACGCCGGCGGCGCGGCCGCCTTCGACGGCGATTCCGCGCACGGCGGCGCGCAGATGCGCTTCTCCGCCGCGGCTCTTGATCGCGGCGAGGCAGCCGCCGTAGAGGTCGCCAAGCGGGACCGATGGAATGCCGACGCGATAGCCGGAGCGATTCGCCAAGAACGCTTTCCAGAAAACGTCGATGCCGTAATGAGCGTCGGTGCGCGACAACTCCTCATCGAGCGCGCTGACCAGCACGACGCCCCAGAAGCGCGCGATCGCGGCTTTGGTCTGGCCGCGACGGCGAAGCCAATCGAGCATGTTCACGCCGCCATCGGCGTCGGCAGGGCGTCCGCCCGCGCGCGCGATGGCTACGAGCGCCGCCGCGATGGCGCGTTTATCGCGCCAATCGAGCAGCGGAAACGCGGCGAAGGATCCGGCCATGTGCATCGGCGGCGCGAACGATGAGGCTTCCATCGTGCCGCGGCGCCCGGCGGAATCGGCGAAGACCAGCCGATCGAAGAAACGAATTTTCCCGGCGGCGCCCACGCGGCCGTAAAAATCCGCGAGATTTGTGCAGCAGCCGAGCGTGACGTGCTGGCAATTATCAACGTGTTCGCCGCCGGGCAACACGTACGAGGCAGCGCGGCCGCCGAGGTGCGGGCGCTTTTCGTAAAGCCGGACGCGGAAACCGGCCTCAGCCAGCGCGACGCCCGCGGAAAGACCCGCCAGGCCGCCGCCGATCACGATCACGTTCTTCGAGGACATTTTGTTGGGAGAACCAGCCAAACCGCGCGCGCACCAGGATGCCGGCTTTTTCAGCCGTCGTCAGGCGAGCGCGCTCGGAAAAAACATCGAAATCGCGCGCTTCGATGCGCGCGAGCAAACCGCTGTAGGTGCGCACAAGAGCCCAAAGCGCGGCGCGGGAATCGCGATCGACAAGGCGCACGAGGGGTTCGCCTTCGCGATAGAACGTCCAGGCGCGCGCGGCTTCAAATTCCATCAGGGCGCGAAGACCGGGCGTGATGGTTTCGCCGACGAGTTCGCCCGAGGAGCAGCCGAAGCGATCGAGATCTTCCTGCGGCAGATAGACGCGGCCGATTTCAAGATCGCGGCGGACGTCGCGAAGGATGTTGGTCAATTGAAATGCGATGCCCAGCGATTCGGCGCGATCGGGCGCGCGCGGATCGGTGAAGCCGAAAACATGCAGGCAGGTGAGTCCCACTGTGCCGGCGACGCGATAGCAATATTCGCGCAGGCGATCGAAGGTGGCGTAGGCGCCGACGGTCAAATCCATTTCCGCGCCGGAGATCAGATCGTGGAAGTAGCGCGGCGGAATGCGGAAGCGTTCGAGTGTGTCGGCGAGCGCGGGAAGAACCGGATGCGCGGAGGTGTCTCCGGCGACGGCGGCATCGAGCGCGGCGCGCCAGCGCGCAAGGCCTTTGCGTTTTTCGGCGAGATCGCCGGGCGTGTCCGAAACGTCGTCGACCAGGCGCATGAAAGCGTAGAGCGCGCACAGAGCGTCGCGCTTGGGGCGCGGGAGGAGATAGAACGCGTAGTAGAAATTGCTGGCGGCTGCGCGCGCAACTTCGCGGCAATCGCCGTAGGAACGCGAGATTTCGAGTGTGTCGGCGGCGCTGCGCACACGCGCGCCGGCGGATTCCGCGTTGCGTTGCGGCGACGCGGGCACAAGCACGGGGCGGCCGGGTTCGGCGGCAACCGCGGGGAGCGGCGCGGCGGGCGCGGCGGGCGCGGGTTTGCCGCGCAGCGGCGAAATCGCGCGCCCGACGAGCGCGCGGGCCAGGAGCTTGAACTTCGCTGCACGGCTGATGGACGGCCGGTGGTGCAGCGTGTCGTAACCGGAGGCTTCGATCGCGTCAAGCACTGCGACGCCGCCGCGGGTGAAAAGTTCAAGATCGACGCTTAGCGCTGGATCGACGCGCTGCGCGAGAGGCGCACCGGCGGCGAACAATTCGCGCGTGCGGGCGACGAGATCGCGCATCAACGCGGCATAGCGCTCATCGAAGCGACGGGCTTCCACGTCTTCGGCGCGCAGACCGTGACGCGCAAGCGCGTCGAGTGGAATGTAGATGCGCTGCTTTTCGAGGTCGCGCGAAACGTCCTGCCAGAAATTCGCGAGTTGCAACGCCGTGCAGGTGGCGTCGGAAAGTTGCTGGCGCGCGGCGTCGCGATAGCCGCAGAGATAGAGGACGAGGCGGCCGACAGGGTTCGCGGAGTAGCGGCAATAGCCGCGCACATCGTCCCATGTGGCGTAGCGCGAAACTGTTTGATCCTGGCGGAATGCGGTCAGCAGATCGGCGAATGGTTCGATGGGAATGTCGCAGGCGCGAATGGTGGGCGCAAGCGCGATGAACACGGGATGCTCGGCATCGCCGGCGTAGCAGCGGCGGAGCATGAGTTCCCAATCGTCGAGCGACGCAAGGGCCGCGGCGCGATCGGGAATTTCGTCCGCGATGTCGTCGGACCAGCGGCAATAGGCGTAGACATTGTAGAAATGCTGGTGGAGGCGGCGCGGCAAAAGCCAGGAGACGACGCTGAAATTTTCGTAGTGATGGCGCGCGAGATGGCGCGTGTAGGCCTGGGCCTCCGCGACGGAGCAGCCCTGGGGCGGCAAGCGGCGCGCGATTTCGAGTTGCTCAATGGCGGAGGAGGGCATGAATGGCAGAACGCGGCTACGGCACACCAACTACGGCGGAACAAGATCCCCGCAGCGCGACGCGCGCGGCGCAGTCGAGATCACGGAATGATCGCGACCTTCATCTCACCTCCGCGGTCGCGCATGCGCGCAAAGAGCTTGGGGAGATCGGCGAGCGGAGATTCCTTGTTCACGAAATCGTCGGCGCTAATGTCCCCGCGGGCGATCGTCTCCAGCGCCTGGCGCACGAACTGCGGCGTGTGGTGGAACGACGACTTGATCGTGATCTCGGAATAGTGCAGCGCCGTCGGATCGAGTTCGATCTTGCTGCCGCGCGGGCAGCCGCCAAAGAGGTTCACGGTGCCTCCGCGGCGAACCATTTGCACGGCCCATTCCCAGGTGGCGGGAGTGCCGACGGCTTCGATGACGGCGTCCGCGCCGCGGCGCGCGCCGGTCTTGCGGCGAACTTCGGCGACGGGATCGTCCATTTGTCCGGAGACGAAGGCGTGCGCGGCGCCCAAGCGGCGCGCGGTTTCGGCCTGGCTCGGATGCTTGGCGACGGCCAGCACGCTGACGCCGCGGGCCGCGAGCAGCCGCACGAACATGAGTCCGAGCGGGCCGCAGCCGATGAGCGCGACGGTATCGCCCTTGCGCACGCCGGTTTCCCCGATGCCGCGCAGGACGCAAGCGAGCGGCTCGATCAAGGCGGCGTCGCGATAGCCGACGTGTTCGGGTATGGCCAGAAGATTTTCGCGCACGATGCGGCCGGGAACGCGCACGTATTCGGCGTAAGCGCCGTTGTTGAAGACCAGATCTTCGCAAAGATTCTGCTGCCCGCGCTGGCAATAGAAGCAGTGGCTGCACGGAGCGGAATTTCCGGCGGTGACGCGCAAGCCGGGGCGCACCCAGGAAGGCACATTGGGGCCGACGCGCTCGACGACGCCGGCCCATTCGTGGCCGAACAGAGCGGGCGGCGTGATCATGCGCTCGTGGAATCCCTGGCGCCAAACTTTCAGGTCGGTGCCGCAGGTGAGCGCGACCTTAACGCGCACCAGGGCTTCATCGACGCCGATTTCGGGAATTTCGACGCGCTCGATGCGCACGTCTTCCCGGCCGCGCAGAACGGCGGCGGTCATCTGGCCGACGGAAGTGGTGGTGATTGTGCTCATGGCAAAACCACGACCTTCAGAGAATCCCCCGTAGGATGTGATGCGAGAGCCAGGGCTTCGGTAATACGCTCCAGCGGAAAACGATGCGAAATCAGCCGGCGCACGGGCAGGCGGCGCGAGAAGACGAGGTCGGCGGATTCGGCCTGGCGATCGATCGCGGCGCTGTAACTGCCCAGGATTTCCTTCTCTTCGACGCCGACCTCTGCGGCCGGAAATTCCAGACGCATCTTGGGATCGTTCTGCGCGAAGAGCAGCACGCGTCCGCCAGGGCGCGCGACGGACAGGCCTTCGGTGAGCGCGGCGGGAACCGGCACGGCGACCAGAACGGCGTCAGCGCCGCGGCCATCGGTGCGCTCGCGAACCTGCGCAGCGAGGCGGCCTTCGGCGGGATCAAACGCCGCGGCGGCGCCGAGCTCAACGCTTTTGGCGCGGCGCTCTTGCATCGGATCGCTCGCCAGCACGGTAGCGCCTTTTAATTTCGCAAGAAGCATCAGCAAAAGTCCAATCGGGCCCTGGCCCATTACCAGAACCGTTTCGCCGGCGGCGACGCGCGCGCCTTCGACGGCTTTCAAGCACGTATTGACCGGCTCGACGAAAGTGGCTTCTTCAAACGTGACGTCGTCCGGAATGCGCACGAGACCCCGTTCGACCACCCAGGGCATGGCGCGGACATATTCCGCGAAGCCGCCGCCATTGGGCGTGAAGCCGGCGGTCAGCCCCACTTTCTTATACGCCGAACACTGCGAAAACAGACGACGCGTACAATAAAAACAGTTACCACAAGGAACGTGGTGAAAGCCAACGACGCGGTCGCCCGGCTTCCATTGGGTAACGCCGTCTCCCACGGCGGCGACGGTGCCAGCGGTTTCGTGGCCGAAAATTTGCGGAGGCGCGACGAAGCCGTACTGAATTTTCTTGACGTCGGTGCCGCAGATGCCGCAGGCGGCGACGTGGATCAAAATTTCGCCGGCGGAAATTTCGGGAACGGGAACGGGTTCGACGACCACGCGCCCGGCTCCGCGATACACAGCCGCGCGCATTCCGCCGCCGGGGAAATCGTGCGGCGCGGTGCGCGGATTGGCTGTGGCTACGGCTTGGGTCATGTGGTCGCCAACAATTCGGTTTTCGCGTGCTTGTAACGCTCCGCGAGACTCCCGGTGAACGCGTCCAGGAATGCTGCCAGGCCGCGCGAGGCGCGGCGGCAATCGCCGGCCAGGCGCAGAAGCGCCGGAATTCGCTGCGGGTGCGCCAAGGCCGCGGCGATCACTTTGCCGATGCGAATCTGGCCGCCGGCATCGCACGCGCCGGAGAAATCGAAAGGCAGATCGAAATCGACCGTGTCCGCAATGGCGCGGATGGCGACGGCCGGCACGCCGCGCACGGCGGCTTCGGCCAGCACGGCGAGGCTTTCCATTTCAACGGCGTCGGCGCGATCGCCCAAGCGCTTCTTATCCGCGGCGTGGACGACGACTTCTCTGGTGGTAATGAAGCGCGATCCCTGCCGCGCGCCGCATTCCGCAGCGAGCGCGACGAGATCGGGATCGCTCGCCACGGCCACGGGCTCGCGATCTTTCACGACTACGTTGGCCACCAAGATGTCTCCGGTGCGCTGGCCCGCGCGCAATCCGCCGGCGAGGCCCGCGGAGATGCACACGTCGGCGCCATCGGCGAGCGCGGCTTTGGCCGCTTGCCGCGCGTGATGCTCGCCCATTCCTGTCAGCACGACTCGCACGTTAAGACCTTCTCCGGAAGAATACTCGTACCAGGCGGGCGCGGCAGGCCGAACGCAACGAAACGCGCGCAATCTGCGCCACGGAGCGAACTCCGCATTCACCGCGAACGTCACAACAGCCCTCATTTCGTCCTCTGCTGCTTCGAACTGCGGCGCTACCACCCCTGATGCCGAACAAAATTTCGCGCCGCGCTTTCACGCATTAAGCGGCGTGCGCGCGTTCCAACCGTTCGGCGCGCGTTTCCGCGACGTAGCCGTTGTCTTCGTACCAGCGCACGGCGCGTCCGAGCGCGGGGGCTACGGGACCGGCGGAGAAACCGAGATCGCGCGCGGCCTTTCCGCAATCGACAAACATATTGTGGCGCGCGATGCGCACGCCATCGATCGGTATTTGCGGCTCGCGGCCGGAGAGGCGCGCAACGAATGTTTCGGCGCAGGCCGCCGCGAAGGCCAGGGCCAGCGGCACGCGAAAACGCGGCGCCGGCCGGCCGCTCACTTGCGCCAGGGCGTCAAGCAGTTCGCGCAGCGACAAATTTTCGCCGCCGAGAAGATAGCGCTCGCCGACCTGGCCGCGCTCCGCGGCAAGCAAATGACCGGCGGCGGCATCTTCGACGGCTACAAAATTCAGGCCGGTATCCACATACGCGGGCATGCGGCCATTCAGAAAATCGACGATGATTTTGCCGGTCGGCGTGGGCTTCCAATCGCCCGGGCCGACGGGCGTGGTGGGATTCACGATCACGACGGGCAAACCTTCGCGCGCGGCGGCGAGGACTTCCTGCTCGGCGAGAAATTTCGAGCGCTTGTAGGCGCCGACCATGTCGGTGAGACGCGCTTCGGTGCGTTCATCGGGCAGCGACGATCCGCGGGGAACCGCGATGGTGGCGACGGTGCTGGTGTAGACCATGCGAGCGACGCCGGCGCGCCGCGCGGCTGCGAGCAAATTGCGCGTGCCGGTGACGTTCGATTCGTAAATTTCCCGAGGATTGCGCGCCCACAAACGGTAATCGGCCGCGACGTGATAAACGCGCTCGACGCCGGCAAGCGCGCGATCGAGCGAAGCGGGATCGCGCAGATCGCCGGTGACGCGTTCGACGGCGAGTCCGGCCAGCGCGCGCATATCGCTTGCGGGCCGCGCCAGGACGCGCACGTTTTTCTCTCCGCGCGCGACGAGTTGACGCGCGACGTGGCTGCCGAGAAAGCCGGTGGCGCCTGTGACCAGCGTGGTCATAGAACCCGCAAACTCCCGTCAGGTGAAACCAAGTCTTCGGCGCGCGGCGGTGGCGGAGAAATCATGCCGCTGATTCCGTTGCCCGTGCCGCCATTCGAGCCGGTGGAATTGCCGTTATCGCGGCTATCGGAAAAGTGGCGGCCGCCCATGCGCCCGCTCATCTGCCACTTGAACATTTTCCAGGTGTCGCCCAAGCGCCGATGCGCTCCCAAAATCGGCGAAGGCTCAAAGCCGACGTGCATCATGCAATCGGCGCAGCGCGGATCGTTGCCGGGGCCGTATTTCGACCAATCGGTGTTGGCGACCAGATCCTCATACGAAGCGTGGTGCTTGTCGGTGATCAGGTAGCAGGGGCCTTTCCAGCCGCGCGGATTGAACGTGGGCGTGCCCCAGGCGGTGCAATCGAGTTCGCGTTCGCCGCGCAGGAAATCGAGATAGATCGGCGAAACCATCAGGTTGTACTTGCCGAGCAGTTCGAGCGCGGCGCGGAATTTCTCGCGCACGTCTTCGCGCGACATGAAAATGTCCTTGGTCTGCACGGAGGTGTAGCCGTAGGCCGGCGAAACCATGTAGCCGTCGACGCCGAGCCCATCGAGGAAGGAATAGAGTTCGGCGACTTCTTCGAGATCGGTCTCTTTGTAAATCGTGGTGTTGGAGCAGACGAGGAATCCCGCGGCTTTCGCGGCCTTGATGCCTTCGACGGCATCGCGGAACACGCCGTCTTTTTCGACGCACAGATCGTGGGTGCGTTCCATGCCGTCCAGATGCACGTTCCAGAAAAAGCTGGAGCTCGGACGAAATTCGTGCAGGCGCTTGCGAATGAACATGCCGTTGGTGCACAGGATGATGTGACGGCCACGATCCAGAATTTCGCGCGTGAGGCGGCCGATTTCCGGATAGATCATCGGTTCGCCGCCGCAGATGGAGACGACGGGCGCGCCGGAACTGTCCACCGCGGCCAGGCATTCCTCGACGGTGAGAATTTCGCTGATCGTGGATTTGTATTCGCGGATGCGGCCGCAGCCCGTGCACGTCAGGTTGCAGGCGTGCAGCGGCTCAAGCATCAGGACCATCGGAAATTTCTCGCGGCCCTTAAAGCGATTCTTGGCGATGTACTTCGCCAGATTGGTGGTCATCTTCAGCGGATATCTCATCAAACGCTCCGGCCGCGCGCATGCAGGCCGAGCGAATCGGGCTCGACGTGCAAGGCGCAAAAAGTTCCGCTCTGCTGCTCCATGTTGCGGTACCGGGCCAGCGCGTACAGCGGGAAATAATCGCGGTACAAATGATATTTCAAGTAGAAGACGCGGGGGAAACCCGTGCCGGTGGTTTCGTTCTCGTCCCACGACCCATCGGCATTCTGGGTATCGACCAGATGTCGCACGGCGCGATGCACGGAGGGATCGTCGACAGGTGCGCGCACGGATTCCTTCGGATTGCCCGCGGCCAGCAAACCGATCAGACCCCAGGCGGTTTGTGAAGGCGTGCTCGGCCCTTTGCCTTTTAGAGACGCGTCCACATAGGACGCGGGGGTTTCGCCGAATCCGCCGTCGGGATTTTGCACGGAGCGCAGCCAAGTGACGGCGCGCTGGCAATATTGCTGCGCGGTAAGCGTGAGAGTTTCAAGCGCGCGGAGCACGCCGCTGGTGCCGTAAACGTAGTTGACGCCCCAGCGGCCGTACCAGGAACCGTCGTCGGTTTGATCCTTCTTCAGAAAGGCGATTGCGCGTTGCAAAACCGGATGCGCGGCGGCCCAGCCGTAGCGGCCCAGACATTCGACGACGCGCGCGGTAACGTCGGCGGTCGACGGATCGATCATGGCATTGTGGTCGGCGAAAGGAATTTCGGTGAGGAACGCGCGATCGTTGTCGCGATCGAACGCGCCCCATCCGCCATCGCGATTCTGCATGGAGACGAGCCACGCAATGCCGCCGCGAACCGCGGCTTCCATGCGGCGCTTGTCGGGAAAATCCACGCGCTGCAGCGCCATCAAGACAAAAGCCGTGTCGTCCACGTCCGGATAAAAATCGTTGCGAAACTCAAAGGCCCAGCCGGCGGGTTCGGCATCGCGATTCTTCACGGCCCAATCGCCCGTGCCCACAATCTGCTTGCCGAGCAGCCAATCGGCGGCGCGCACCAGCGCCGGATGATCCGGCGGCAGGGCGGCTTCTTCCAGCGCGACCAAAGCGATGGCCGCATCCCACACCGGCGAGGTGCAGGGCTGGACGCGAATCGTGTCCTCTTCTTCAATCTCAAATCGTGCGAGTTGGCCGATTTCGCGCATGGTCAGCGGATCGTCAGGCGCGTGGCCCAGAGCCACGAGCGCGAAAATCGCGTTCATCATCGCGGGATAAATGGCGCCGAGTCCGTCGCTGCGTTCGAGATGTTCCATCAGCCAGGCGCTGGCTTGATTCACGGCGCGATCGTGCAGCGGCTTCCAGGGCAGGCGCTCGTAAAGTTTGTAGGCGCGATCAAGCGCTAGAAAGAAATTGCGCCAACTGAAGAAGCGATCGCTCCAGGCCAAAGCGGCGGATTTATTTTCGGGATTGCGGAAGAGTTCCTCGATGCCGATCGGGCGATCGAGTTTCCATTCGGGCTTGCGCGAATAAAGGATTGCGAGTGGAATCACGATGCCGCGCGTCCAGGAAGACATCTCGTAAATATTCACCGCGAACCAATTCGGCAGGAGCATCAGCTCCGGAGGCACAGCCGGCACGACGTCCCATTCGACCGCACCCACCAGCGCGAGATAAAAGCGCGTGTACGAATTCGCGTGCTCGAAGCCGCCGAGGGAATGCACGCGCGCGCGCGCCTGTTGCATGTGCTGCGCGTCCGAGGAGTGGCCCGCGAGTTTCAACGCGACGTAGGCCTTGATCGTGGCGTTCAGTTCGGAAGGGCCGCCCTCGTAAATGTTCCAGCCGCCGTCATCGAGCTGCCGCTGCTGCACGTAATTCGCCAGCTTCGAGACGCGCAGCGGATCGGCCTTGCCTAAAACATTGAGATAAAAGATGTAATCGGATTCGAGGGTCGTATCGGCTTCGAGTTCGCCGAGCCAATAGCCTTCGGAAGCCTGGATCGAAAGCAGATAGTCCACGCCGCGCTCGATCGCCTCTTGCAGGCGTTCGAGTGACGGAGGCGCCTCAGCGCCGCGCCGCGCACCGGATGGCCTCGAGTCGAGGCCAATTCTGGCTCCTACCGCCATAGCCTAATTAGACTCTCCGTCCCAAGATAGAGATGCTTCGGAGGGTCCCGCAAATACACGGTTTACGCGCGCGCCCGGCGCTCATGTACTCCCCCCGAAATTTCACTGGGTCCCCAAATCGCTCACAGACCCGCGTATGCGAGTCCGCTTCCGGCGCCGGGAAGCATGCCACTGAGATGATTATCCGGGGGTTTGGGCGCAGGGTCAACCCGGAATATACCGAAATTGGGAGAAATGTGACCTTCCCAAAACCCCGCAAATTGAGCGCACTAATCCGCAGAATTTTTCATTTCGAGCGCCTTCAGGCGCTCAGCCAGGGCTGGCAGCCGAGCCAGCCAGGCGTACTGCTCGAGCAGCTTTTCGATCGGGCGCGCGGGAGTGCCCCAGTAGACGCGGCCGCCGGGCAATTTCTTGTTCGAGGGGACGCCGGTCTGCGCTCCGACGATGGCTGTGTCGTCGATCGTGCAATGGTCGGCGATGCCCACTTGTCCGCCGATCACCACCCTACGCCCCACCACCGAGGAGCCGGCGATTCCGGTTTGCGCCGCGACGACGGAATCTTCGCCGATGCGCACGTTGTGGCCGATCTGCACGAGATTGTCGATCTTCACTCCGCGCGCGATTTCGGTGCTCCGCAGCGAGCCGCGGTCGATCGTGGTGTTGGCGCCGATTTCCACGTCGTCGCCGATCTCAACCTCGCCGAGTTGCGGGAATTTCCAGTACTTGCCTTCGCCATCCGGCACATAGCCGAAGCCGTCGGAGCCGATCACGGCGCCCGCGTGAACCGTGACGTTAGCGCCCAGACGTGCGCCGGGATAGAGCGTGACGCGGGGATACAAGCGGCACCGTTCGCCAACCCGCGCGCCGCGGCCCAAGACGCAGTGCGCGCCGATTTCGGACGCCGCGCCGATTTCCACGCCATCTTCGATCACGGCGTATGGCCCGATAGACACGCCGGGCGCGAGCTTGGCGTTGGACGCGATCACGGCCGTCGCATGAATTCCCTGTGCGATGCGCGGCGCGGGCAGAAGCCACCCGGCAGCGCGGGCGAAATCGAGTTTTGGCGTGCGCGATTCGATCGTGGTTTTGCCGGGCAGCGCCAGTCCCGGCGGCACAATCGCGCAGCGCGCGGCCGAGGCCGCGGCGCGGGCGGCGTGGCGCGGCGAATCGAGATAGATCAAATCCTCGGCGCGGGCCGTCTCCGGGCCGGCGACGCCCGAGACGCGCACGGCTTCCCCGGTCAGACTGCAATTCAGATATTTTGCAAGTTCCGCTGCGGTGGGCATGGCGTGACCTCTCTTTTGAATCTCGTGCTCGCCGTTCATTTAGTTGTGGTTGTCGCCGGGCGCTCGTCGTAAATCGAAGATTCCTCGTCCGTGGGACGTTCCTTCCAGCGGCGGTGCACCCAAAGCCATTGGTCGGGATAGCGGCGCACGTGCGCTTCGACAATCTCCATGAAGAGCTGCGTGTTGGCGGCCACGTCGGCGGCTTCATCGCCGGTGCGTACAAGCGTCAGCGCCGGCTGATACGCGAGGCGATATTTCCCGACCGCAGCGTCCCAGCGAACAAACGCCGGCACGACGGCGGCGCCGGTGTGCAACGCGAAGCGCGCAAGGCCGGCCGTGGTGCACGCGGGCGACCCGAAAAAATTCACGAACACGCCTTCCGTCCGCGTGGTGTTTTGGTCGGCCAGGATGCCGACCACGCCGTTGGCCCGCAGGACGCGCAGGACCGCGCGCGCCGCTTCATTCTTATCGATCGGCGCGTTGCCGCTGCCGCAGCGGTAGCGCTCGACCAGCGCGTCGACGCGGGAATTGTCCACAGCGCGCACCAGGAAATGCAACGGCGCTTCGCGCAGTGCGTGTGCGTAGGGGCCCAGCTCCCACGCGCTCATGTGTCCGGTGAGGAAAAGGATGCCGTTTCCCCGCGCCTGAGCGGCGCGGAAATTTTCGATGTCGTCCAACAAAATCACGCGCTCGACATTTTGGCGCGTGAGCGATGGCAAATGCGCGAACTCCGCCGCGAGCCAGCCGATCTGGCGAACCATTCCCCGGATCACGCCGCGGCGTTGCGCGCCGGACCATTCCGGAAACGCGAGGCGTAGATTTTCCTCCGCCGTGCGCCCGAGCCGGGGGCGCAGAAAAAGCAATAGCCGCGCGATCCAAACTCCGGCTGCGCGCGCGAGCGGCCGCGGCAAAATGCCCAGCGTCTTTAGAAAGATCCACGCGGCGGCGAGTTCCAAACGCTCACGCATGCCCGGCATTATGTAGGAGAGGAAAGATCGATTCCAGCGCCGCGTCTGGGATCAATGCCGGGCGCGGCTCGCGGGCGGCAGATTGGAGAGGAAAAAACTGACGACGCGGTTTTCATAATTGCGCTTGTCGTCGTCGAGCATGGCGGCGTAATTGCCGCGCGCGAGTATGGCCTCATCGCGCGGCTCCGGCGAGCGCTCGAAAAGATCGCGCGTGGTGTCGGCGAGCTCCGGCTCGTCCTCGGCTTCGATGAAAAGTTTGGGCACGCCGGAAAGCTGATCGAGGCCGGCAGAGATGGGCGGAGTCCCGCGATAATCGCGCGTCAGCAGGTTGAAGCCCCACATTGTGACACGCGCGACCAAAGGCATGTTGCCGACGCCCGATCGCGACACCAGCAATTGCAACTCCTGCTCGGGCTGATCGTAGGCCGATTCCACCGCGATCGCCGCGACGCGCGGATCGGATTCGGCGTCGGCCAGCGCGGAGTAGGCGCCAATGTTCGTGCCCCACAATCCGAAATGCGAGCGATCGACGTCGTCGCGCTGCGCCAGCATGTCAATCACGCCGCGCAGTTCCAAAGTTTCGCGGTAGCCCAGCGTGGACCGGCCGTTGCTGGTGCCCTGCCCGGAAAAATCGAAAAGGAAAACGTTGTATTCGTGATCCTGCAGCGCCGAGGCGAGCGTAAGCAGCTCGCCGCGGTTCCGCTGATAGCCGGGGCACAGCACGATGGTCGGAGCATTTTCGCGGCCGGGGAAAAACCAGCCGTCACGGCTGCCTTCGCCGCGCACTTGATAGGTGACGTCTTCCGGATGTCCGGGAAAATTTGCGAAATCAAGATTGGTGCGGCTGGGAGCCGGCGAAACAATCCGGAACAGAATGAATCCCGCGATCGCCAGCGTGGCGACCAGCCAGAAAAACGCGAGCGCCATCACCGCGGCGAATAGCTTGGAATACCAGCGCGTCGGGTACTGGAATTCGGAGATGAAACCCATGCATTCGGCGGCTCGTCGATTGGCCTTGTGGGCCCAACGGCCGTTCCCCTCCACGCCGGGAGTGCGGTCCGCGGCCCCCGGACGGGCGCAATTCGTAACTGAGCGAATGGTAACACAGATGGTCGCGGCGGACCGGCGGCGCCGGGCGCATTACTTCGTCTGACGGCGCGGCGCGGTGTTTCAAATTTCCGGCGCGGTGAAGTACGATAGCGGTAACGCGGCGCCGGGCCGCTTCACCATGCCGACCATGGCCATCGTCGATCTGCGCCAACTGACCTCGCGGCAAATCGAGCCGCTGCTGCACGAAGAGGCGCGCTATTGGCGCGAAGAACTCCACTGGGATTATCGCAACTCGATCGAAGTGATTCGCCGCTTCGTGGACGCGCGCTCGCTGGCGGGCGCCGCCGTGATGGAAAACGGCGAACCCGCCGGCTACACGTTTTATGTGATCGAAGAGCACAAGGGGCTGATTGGCGGCCTCTACGTGTCGCAGCGATTCCCGCAAGCGGAGCTGGCCAAGCAGCTACTGGGCGACGTGCTGGCCACGCTGCGCGCGCTGCCGCAAATTTCGCGCATCGAAGCGCAGTTGATGCCGTTCGGCTGCGCGCTCGACCCGGCGCTGGCGTTTCACGGATTCCGGATATCGTCGCGGAATTTCATGTTACTCGATCTGAAGAACGGCGAGGCGGCGGCCTCGGCCGCGGTGATGCCCGCAACGAGCGAGCCCGCATTCGGCTCCGGCCTGGTGATTGAGCGCTGGGAACAGCGTCACCTGAACGCGTCGGCGCGGCTGATTCAACTGGCCTATGCGAATCACGTGGATGGCGAAATCAACGACCAATACCGCAGCGAATCCGGCGCGCTGAAGTTTCTGAAGAACATTATCGTGCTGCCGGGATGTGGGCAGTTTTATCCCGAAGCGTCATTCGTGCTGCACGCGCCGCATTCGACCGAACTCACGGGAATTATTTTGACATCGACCGTGGCCCCCGGCGTGGCGCACACCACGCAGATTTGCGTGATGCCGGGCTATCAGGGCCATGGGTTAGGCTCGCGGCTGCTGACCGCTTCGATCGAAGCGCTTCGCGCGCACCGTTACACCGCGCTGTCGCTCACCGTCACGGAATGCAATCGTCAGGCCGCGCGCCTCTACGAACAATTCGGATTTCGCAAGGTGAAAACGTTCGCCGCGGGCGTGTGGCAAGCAGCCTGAGCCGATCTTTCCAGGCGCCCATGGCAAATCAACCTCTGCGTATCTCTGTGAACTCAGCGCCTCTGCGTTATCTTTTGGGTTTTGTTCCTCGTCACGACCGTCAACCGCAAGAAAAAGCTAGCGCAGAGGCGCAGAGAGCGCTAAGGCGCGCAGAGTAATGCGTGCCATACTGGGAAGTAGGACACTGGCGGCGATCCCAGCGCCGGCGCAGATGGGGGCCGCCGTTCAGTGCTTTCCGCGATCCTTCAGCAAGCCCTTTAATTCGGCCATGAATTCCTTCACATCTTTGAAATCGAGATAGACCGAGGCGAATCGCACGTAGGCGACTTTGTCGAGCTTCTTCAAGCGCTGCATCAGGTGCTCTCCGATTTCCTTCGTGGCGCGCTCGCGCTGCGGAGCTTCGTTGACGAAGCGCTCAATCTCGTCCACCAGCGATTCGAGCTTGGTCGTCGGCACGGGCCGCTTTTCGCACGATCGCAGCAGGCCCTGCAGAATTTTCTGGCGCTCGAAGCGCTCGCGGCGGCCGTCCTTCTTGATGACCATGTACGGGATTTCGTCGATGCGCTCGTAGGTGGTGAAGCGGCGGCCGCATTTTATGCATTCGCGGCGGCGGCGGATCAGATCGCCCGACTTGCCTTCGCGCGAGTCGATGACTTTGTCGTCGGAATGAAAGCAGAATGGGCACTTCACCGCGCGCGCCCTCCGGCGGGACCTGCGCCCGCGCCCACGCCGACGTGCTCGCCTTCTTCTTCGGCTTCTTCTTCGGCTTTTGCCAGCCGCCGCAAATCGCCCATCGACCAGCCTTCGCGAATCAACAGCGGAATGCCGACCAGCGTCGATGCGGCGAACGTCACCAGCCACAGCACGATCGCAGCGGCGGCGGCCGGTTCCGGAGCCACACCGAAAATTTGCGTGAGCGCGATGAAGCTGGCCACCTGCGCCCCTCCGCCGACGCCCGGCAATTGCAGCAGCGAACCGAGCATCGTGACCGCGAGCAATACCACCGCGCCCGGGTAGTTCAGCCCGCTGAACGCGTCGCCCAAGCTGCGAATCACCCACAAATAAATACACGCCACGAGCAGCCAGTGCACGAGCGACACCGCCGCGGCAATCGCCAGATCGCGCCACGAGCGAATCGCCTGCAAGCCTTCGCTGAAACCGCTGAACTGCGTGGCCACGCGGCCACGCCACCCGCCCCGGCGATACCAGCCCGCAAGCCGGCGATCGAGCGCGCCAGCGCCGTGCAAGCGGTAGTACGCGAGCACCGCGACCAGGCCGAGCAGCGCCGCCAGCAATACACCGCCGCTCGCGCGCGCTTTCAGCACCCAGGCTTCGTCCGCGCCGGCCGTGGCCAGTTGACGCGTGAAAATCGCCAGCGTCACGCCGGCCATCACGGCCGACGTCGAGAAATCGAACACGCGCTCGAGAACGTAAATGCCAAACTGGCTGGAAACCGAAAAGCGCGTCTTGCGCGCCAGCACCAGCGGCCGCACCGGCTCTCCGGCGCGCCCCAGCAGGAAGATCGAAGCGAAGCCAATGATCGTGCCGCCGTAAACGGCCGCAAAACTCGAATCGCCCAAGTGGCGGCAGAAACACTTCCAGCGAAACGCGCGGATCGCATAGCACACATAAATAGCGACGACGGAAAGCAGCAACAGCCAAAGGTTGGCATGCGCCAGGGCGTGCCCCAGCTTTGACCAATTGAAATTGCCGATGTGAAAGGCGCGCCGGGAGCGGTAGGCCAGCGCCGCCAACACCACGATCACCAGCAGAACAACAAGAGCCTTGCGAAGCCAACTACGCATCGGCCGCGAGCGTATCCGCTCGCAGCGCCAAGTGTCAAGGAATCAGCCCTCTTCACGCGGCCGCCCAGTTACGGCATTCGCGATCGCTCGGAAATTGAGAGCCGGTCGGAAGCATCCGCAATCCGCGGGGCCGCGCCGGAGCATTCGTTGTGTCGTGGGCCGGAGAAGCGTACGATGCGCGAGCCAGAGATCAAATTCTGGAATTCCGAGCCGGTAATCGGGAGCGCCCCTTATGAAGTTTGCGAGACCAAAACTTATTCCGCGCGCGATGATTTGCCTCGCCGCTTTGCTGGCTTGCGGCGCGTTGCGCCAGCTTCACGCGCAGTCCAAGGATCATCCGCTTCCGCAGATCGTTGAGAAAGACGGCCGCTACGCGCTCTTCGTCGACGGCGCGCCTTACTTGATGCTGGGCGCGCAAATCAATAATTCCAGCGCGTGGCCCGCGATGCTGCCGAAAGTGTGGCCAGCGATCGAATATCTGCACGCCAATACGGTCGAAATGCCGGTTTACTGGGAACAGTTTGAGCCAGAGCAAGGCCACTTCGATTACACCGTGCTCGATACGCTGCTGGCGCAAGCTCGCGCGCATAATGTTCATCTGGTTCTCCTTTGGTTCGGCACGTGGAAGAACGGCAGCTCGCACTACATGCCGCTGTGGATGAAGAGCCGGCCCGACCTCTACCCGCGCATGATGAACGCGAGCGGGCGCTTCGTCGATTCGCCATCGCCATACGCGGCGGCGGCCATGCAAGCCGACATCGCGGCGTTCAGCGCGTTGATGCGCCATCTCAAGGCTGTCGACGCGCAGCGCACCGTGTTGATGGTTCAGGTGGAAAATGAGCCCGGCACGTGGGGCAATGTCCGCGATTATTCGCCCGCGGCGCAAAAATTGTTTGAAGCGCCCGTGCCCGCCGAACTGCTCGCGGCGCTGCACAAACAAGCCGATCCCGCCGCAAACTGGCAGCAGGTTTTCGGCGACGATGCCGAAGAATTCTTCCACGCGTGGTCCGTCGCGCATTACATCGGGCAAGTGGCGGCCGCGGGCGAGGCGATCTATCCCCTGCCGCTGTACGTAAACGCCGCGCTGCGGAATCCGCTGAACCCCGGACGTCCGCCAAAATATGAAAGCGGCGGCGCCACCGACAACGTGATTTCGATCTGGAAAGCCGCGGCGCCCGCCATCGACGTCGAAGCGCCGGACATCTATATGAACGACAGCACGGCGTACCTGGCCGTGCTCGATCTCTACCGCCGTCCGGACAATCCGCTGCTCGTGCCCGAGACCGGCAACAGCCTCACGTCTTCTCGTTTCTTTTTCTCCGCGCTCGGCCACCAGACGATCGGATATTCGCCGTTCGGCATCGACTACACCGCCTACGCTGACGCTCCACCGGGAGCGCCGCGCCTCACCGAAGATGCGCTCGCTCCGCTGGCGATGACCTACAAGATGATTGGCCCGATGGACCGCGAAATCGCGCTTCTGAATTTCCAGGGCAAGCTGCAAGCCGTGGCGGAAGAAAAAGGCAAGCCTTCGCAAACGCTGGAGTTCGGGCCGTGGGAAGTCACGGTCTCGTACGGCCCACGGCAATCGGGGCCCGGCAGCGCGGGGACCGGCAATCCCGATCCCATTGGACGCGCCCTCGTCGCTCAGCTTGGCGATAACGAATTCCTCGTCGCCGGATTTTTCTGCCGCGTCGATTTCCGCCCAAGCGACACGGCGTCCGGCAAGCAACGCCAATTTCTGCGCGTCGAGGAAGGCAACTACGAAGGCTCCCAATTCAAACCCATTCGCATCTGGAATGGCGATCAAACCGACTGGGGGCTGAATTTTTCCTCTGCGCCGCAGGCGCTGCGCGTCTCGGTTGGCACATACTAGGCTTCCGCGCCCCGCGAGAGGCGCCTGCGGCCCAGTCCGAGGGAACATTTCAGCCCTCCGCTACGTTTCATACTATGGAGACCGAGGAGCCACGCTCGATCGAGGCGGAAGCTGCGTTGGAGCCAGACAACCAACTGGTTCAGCAGTGCCTGCGGGGCGAGAACTCGGCCTGGGAAATACTCGTGCAAACGCACACGCGGCGCGTCTACAACCTCTGCTACCGGTTCACCGGCGATCGGCACGCCGCCGAAGACCTCACGCAGGATGTCTTCGTGAGGGTTTTCCGCACGCTCGGGAGTTACAGTTCATCGCAGGGCGCATTCACCGCATGGATGACCAGCGTGACGCGCAATCTGCTGATCGACAATTACCGCCGCACCAAACGCGACCGCATCACCGATTCGATCGACGACGAGAACGCCGCGCCGATGGAAGAAAAGTCCTCGGCCGGCCGCCGGCCCGATCAGATCGCCGAGCACGGCGAGCTGCAACGCCATCTGCAACTCGCGCTCGGCAAAATGTCGCCCGAGCTGCGTGAAGCCGTGATCCTGCGCGATCTGCAGGGCCTGGACTACCGCGAAATCCAAGGCGCGCTGGGCGTGCCCGAAGGCACTGTGAAATCGCGCATCAATCGCGGCCGCATCGAACTCGCGCGGCTGCTCGAGCAAATGGGAGTTCGCGCGCAATAGCGCCATCAGGACACGATCATGACACTCGACTCCACAACCTGGACCTGCGCCGACACCGAGAATCGCATTTCCGATTTTCTCGATTGCGCGCTCGCGCCGGACGAATTGGCCGCGTTCGAGCGGCATCGCTCCGGCTGCGCAAACTGCGCGGCGCTTTCGGCGCGCGTCGGCGCAGCCGTCAGCGGCATGCACGCGATGGCGCTGATCGAAGAGCCGCCCGAACTTGTGCGCGCGATCCTCAATCGCACAACCGGCGTGCGCGATGCGAGCGTGCAGCCATCCGCCATCCCCTCCGCCAAACCGGAAAACACGCGGCGATCGTGGTTCGATTGGCTCTCCGCGATCGCGCAGCCACAATTCGCCTACGGCCTGCTGGCGGTACTGGTCTCGGCGATGGTTGTCTCGCACGCGCTGGGCATCGAGTGGCGCCGCCCCACGATCGCCGAACTCGCGCCGGCCAGCCTGTATCGCGCGGCGAATTCCCGCGGACACATCGTCTTCGCGCGCGGCACGAAGTTCGTTTCGGACTTGCGCATCGTGTACGAAATTCAATCCGCGTTTGAATCCGAACCGGAGCCCGAAGCCGCGCCGCAGCGGAAGCCGGCGCCGCGCCTCGCGCCCGGCCAAACGAAAATCATGCCGTCGAATGGACCGCACGATCCCACGCGCGCCAGCCGCCCGGAGAATTTCGCCCGGCGCGCGATCTCCGAAGCGGCCTCGCTCACGCTCGGACTTCGCGGAAGGAATCTGCCATGACCTGCGCCGTTCATCCCGGCGCCGAAGCCACCGCCTACTGCCGCAACTGCGGAAAAGCGCTGTGTCCGGCGTGCACGCACAGCGTTCAAGGCATGCATTACTGCGAACCGTGTCTTGCGGCGCTGGTCACGCAGCCGGCGCCGCGGCGGCGCGCGCATCACTCTCCGGCCATCGCCTTTATCCTCGGATTCGTTCCCGGCCTCGGCGCCGTTTACAATCGCGAATACACCAAGGCGCTGATTTACGTCGCCATTTTCGCCGGCCTCGTCACGGCCGATTCCACCGAATCGCAACACGTGCTCTACAGTTTGCTGATCTCATTTTTCGTTTTGTACATGCCGATCGAAGCTCTGATCACCGCGACACATCTGCGCGACGCGGAGGCACAAGAAACACGAGCCGCCTCGCCAGCGCCGTCCCCCGCGGCTGCGCCGCCGACCGCTGCGGTCGGCACGGCCGCGCCAGCGCAGCCGCCCGCCGCGCCGCCGGTTCCCCCGAGCGTCCGTCAACCGCGATTGATCTGGCCGGTCGTGCTGATTCTGATCGGCTCGCTTTTTCTCTTTGATAATCTCGGCTGGATGGATGCGGATCGTGTGATCGCCCACGGCTGGCCACTGATCCTGATCGCGCTGGGCGTGTATCTCGTGTTGAAAAACAGGCGTTGAAGCAATCGCCGCGCGCCGCGGCGCGCCGCCGAATTTGGAGGAGACAGTTCCGATGGCCGACAAGAATCGTTGCGAATGCGAGCGCTGCCGGATTCGCCGGCTCATGGGACCCGTCGTATTGATCACGATCGGCGTTCTGTTTCTGCTCGACCAAACGGTTCCGGGTCTCGGTTTTGGCCGCCTGTGGCCGGTGATTCTACTCGCGATCGGCGGCGTGCAGTTGGCCACGTCGCTGGCATCGAGCGAAGGGCACGTCAGTCCGCAAAATTAGAAATGGATAAGAGCACATGCGCGAATTAGACCGAAGGCGATCATGAGCGATCAACGCCGCAGCAGGCATTCGATTTTCGGCGGCATCGTGCTGGTTCTGATCGGCACGCTGTTTTTGATTCAGAATTTTCATCCTGAGCTCGACCTCTGGAATTTGCTTTTCCGGTGGTGGCCGGTGCTCCTGATTCTGTTGGGAGTCGCGCGGCTGATCGATTATTCGCTCGCGCACCGCGCGGCGCCGGACGCGCCGGCACCGCGCGTGGTCAGCGGCGGCGATATTTTTCTGATCATCGCGATTCTTGCGCTGGTGGCCGTGGCCGGCGGAATCTACAAGGCGCGCGAAAAACTGGGCGACGCCGATTTCTGGTCCACGAACTGGGGCAATCCCTACGTCTTCACCGAGCAGGTCTCCTCATCGAATGCATTGCCCGCCAACGCGCGCATCGATGTCTCCGACGTGCGCGGCGATGTTTCGGTTCACGCCGAAAATCGCACCGACATCGAAGTGACCGTGAAGAAAACGGTCAACGAATTCAGCCAGAGCGAGGCGCAAGCGCATGCCGACGCCATCCATTTCGCCGTGATCGACAATCACGACGGCAGCTATGAGATCAGTCCGCAGCAACAAGGCTCGGATTCGCGGCGCATACAAACCGATCTCGATATCCACGTTCCGCAGCGCGCGTCGCTATCGGTCACAACAGCGCAAGGCGATGTCGATATATCGGGCATGGCCGGCACCGTGGAAGCCACCACGCACAAAGGCGATCTTGATATCCGCGACGCCGGCGGCGACGTCACGGCCGCAACCGATCGCGGCGATGTGCGCGTCACTGGAGCCGCGGGCAACGTGCGGCTTTCCGGCAAAGGCGACGAAGTCTCGATTTCCAACGTGCAGGGCGAGGCCGATATCGACGGCGAATTTTACGGCCCGCTGCGATTGTCGCAAGTCGCCAAGGGCGCGCGGCTCACGTCCAAGCGCGGCGAATTCTCCGTGAGCGCGCTGCCCGGCACGCTCGAACTCGATTCCGGCGATCTTGAAATCGACGACACGCCCGGCGCCGTGAATGTGTCCGCGCAGAAAAGCGACGTCACGATCAAGAACGTCGCGGGCAGCATCGATATCGACGACCACGACGGCGACGTGGACGTGCGCTTCTCGCAACCGCCGCGTCAGCCCGTCAATATCACCGACGGCTCCGGCGATGTCAGCGTCACGATGCCGGCGCAATCGAATTTTCAGATGGACGCCGAATCGGATTCAGGCGACGTGGACAGCGAATTCGCGGGAATCGAAACGCGCAAGGACGGCGATCGATCCATCCTCGACGGACAACTTGGGGCGCGCGGCCCGCTGATCCACATCCGCACAACGTATGGCGACATTCACCTGCGCAAAGGCAGCTAGCTGGATTTTCTCGCCGCCTCGCGCACATAGATCCGAATCGCGGCGGTTTTCTCCGCGTTTCTCCGTGAACTCCGCGCTTCTGCGTTATCTTTAGTTTTGTTCCTCGCAGATGCGCCTGCCTACCGGCAGGCAGAGAGCGCCGAGACGCGCGGAGAAATGCAGCTAACCCGCCGCACGCCCAAGCGCATCTAATTTTCCAGGTCAACGCTCGACCATTCGTTCCAGGGTCGCGAAAAAATCCGGATAGCTTACCGCGGCGCATTCCGCATCGCCGATCACCGACGGCCCGTCCGCTCCAAGCGCGGCCACGGCAAACGCCATCGCCATGCGATGATCGCCGCGCGTCTCGATCGCCGCGCCATGCAAACGCCCGGCGCTGCGGCCTTCCACGCGCAGTCCGTCGGGCCGCTCGTCAACCGTGGCGCCCATGCGCCGCAAATTTTCCACCAGCGCGCCGATGCGGTCGCTTTCTTTCACGCGCAATTCGGCGGCATCGCGGATCTCGATTCCCTTCTCCGTGTAAGGACCAAGCGCCGCAAGCACCGGCAATTCGTCGATCACCTGCGCGATCATCGGGCCTTCGATTACGCCGCCCGTCAGCGGCGCGTGGCTCACGGCTAGATCGCCGATCAGTTCGCCGCCCGCGCTGCGCACCGAAACCGGCTTCACCGCCGCGCCCATGCGCGCGAAAGCGTCCAGCACGGCCGTGCGAGTGGGATTCAATCCAACGTCATGCACCACGAGCGTGGAGCCCGGCAGAATCAGCGCCGCCGCCAGAAAAAATGCCGCGGAGGAAAGATCGCCCGGCACGGTCAGCTTTCGCCCTTCGAGCGACGGGTGGCCCTCGACGCGAATCGCGCGGCCTTCGCGCACCACTTCGGCGCCGAACTCTTCGAGCGCCAATTCCGTGTGATCGCGCGTGGGAATTTCTTCGATCACCGAAGTCACGCCCTCGGCGAACAATCCCGCGAGCAGCACCGCCGACTTCACCTGCGCGCTGGCCACCGGCAATTTGTATTCGATCGCGCGCAGCACCGCGCCTTCGATTTCCAGAGGCGCCGTGCCGCCGTCGCGCGCGCGAATCCGCGCTCCCATTTGCGTCAGTGGATCGATCACGCGCCGCATCGGCCTTCGCCGCAGCGATCCGTCTCCATCCAATTTCGAGTTGAACGCTTGCCCCGCAAGCACGCCGGCCAGCAGTCGCATCGTGGTGCCGGAATTCCCGGCGTCCAGCGTGCGCCGCGGCGCTCGCAAACCTTCCGGCCGCGCTCCGCCGACGCGCACAAGGTCTCCACTCTGCTCGATCTCGATTCCCAGGCGCCGGAAACATTCGAGCGTCCGGCGGCAATCGTCGGCGGCCGAAAAATGCGCAATCTCGCTCGCGCCATTCGCCAGCGCCGCCAAAATCGCGTAGCGATGCGAAATCGATTTATCGCCCGGCACTTCGACCCCGCCGGAAATCGTCTTCGCCGGAAAAATCTTTTGTTTTGCCACGGCGGGAATTCTAGCACGCTACGCGTCAGGCCCTCGCGGCGCGCGTGGCTTTGGCAGGCGAGAGGCACGCCGAAAATTTGAACGCGCGCTCTCGTCCCAATCCAAATCGGGAAATGCGGGTCGGATGAGTTTTGGCAACCGTTTATTTGTTATATGCAACTAGTTGCATTATCGACGGTCCACTTTCAGCGTACTAGGACCAAGGCACCGATACGTATAGTGCTGCTAGCAAAGGAAATGTTTTCCTCAGCTGCGATGCACTATTTTGGCTGGCCGCTTACACCATATCGTGTTAACGAACGGAGGGTGTTTCCGTCCCCGGGGCATACTCCTGTACTTCGGACACGATAAATCCGTCGACGGAGGCTTAGATGAGAAATCGTATTTGGGCTAAGGTGGCGAAAATCGGCTGCTTCGGGCTGCTTGGGCTTGCGTTCACGCTCGCCGTTGCTCCGCGAGCCTCGGCGGTGGAGCTAGCGGGCTGTACGCCTGCAGATTTAAGCGTCACGTACGCGGGTGACACAGGGGGAGTATATTCATACACCTTTACAGTTGTGACGCCCTGCGACTTCGTGAACGACGATGCTATCGGGTTTGACGATATGGTCGGGGTGACAGGGGCAAGCACAACTGACTCAGTTTTTAACGAAGTTTTACACGCACCTACCGAAGCCGCGTTCGAGAATACCGATGACAACGAATCCATATCATCGGCAGATGACGGTACTTTGATAATTGACGCACCGAACACCACACCAGGCACGGTCAACCTCATATTCGGTTCTGTCGACGATAGTGTCGATCCCCCGATAACGGGTCCCGCGGCTCTCGCCGTCGCCGCGCCAGAGCCGGGAGCCCTTGCTCTGACAGGGATTGGGTTGCTTGGACTGCTGCTGGTGATGCGAAAGCGTAAGGCTCAGGGTTTAGCGCACACCACCTGAGTCGATCGCTCGCGATCGCGTCGCACAGGCAGCGCCGAGTAATCACTGCCTCCGCGTCGAATGTTTAGGTCAACGCCTCGCCGGATTATCTCCGGCGGGGCGTTTTGCTTATTGGGCCGAGGTCCGCGCCGCGCGGCACGGCGGCAGGAGAAGCAGATCCCTTCGTTCCGCCGCAGCGGACCGTCGGTCTGCGGCGGGCAGGCTTGATGACAGGTTAAAACGCGTTGCCAAGGGCGCGAATTTGATTCACGCTGCGCGCGCGCGTATCATCGCTGCTTCATGCGTCTCGCTCGCAATATTCACATCGATCACAACTTTCGCTTCCGTGCACGCGCCATTCGC